>ERZ773214.100-NODE-100-length-57287-cov-11.292197_pt1 | contig 57287 bp, 99 predicted proteins | sample MGYA00511238_ERZ773214 | MGnify/ENA primary metagenome ERZ773214 (study PRJEB29015, sample SAMEA2738157) | human oral metagenome | biome: human oral; feature: human-associated habitat; material: saliva | place: China | collected 2259 ... | reverse complement strand
GTTCTTCAACCGTAGGTGTACTAGGTTTTGGTTCTTCTACCTTATCCTTAGGTTCTTCAACCGTAGGTGTACTAGGTTTTGGTTCTTCTACCTTATCCTTAGGTTCTTCAACCGTAGGTGTACTAGGTTTTGGTTCTTCTACCTTATCCTTAGGTTCCTCTACCGCAGGTATATTAGGTTTTGGTTCTTCAACCGTAGGTGTATTAGGTTTTGATGGTTCAGTTGATTCGAGTTTTTCCTTGGCCACACCACTATCATCAAATTCGTAAACCTTCGTAACACCATCAATGGTTACTTCTTTTGTTGTGTTTCTTAAAAATGTACCATCTTTGTCATAGTAATATTTATTACCATCATATTCTACAAAACCCTTACGTGAGTCTTCGTCAATTTGATAGCGTAACCATTGTTTATGACGGTTATTGATTAACATTTGAGTTGCACGCCAGTTTTTTTCATTTTCTGGTGTATCTGTTTTTGGATTACGGTTGGTAGATGACTGATGAACCCCAATGACCTGGCCATTGGCATTCATAAGGTTAGAACCAGACATACCACCCATAGTTGTATTACGGATTTTTGTGAAACGAACATCACCAAGCGAACCATAATCAGGAACAAACTCTGTATTTGTCACTGTCGTGTCGACTTCGTATAGATACCCTTGTTCCAATTTAGGATTGAAATAAACTTGGTCACTCAAGTTTGCACCCGGATACCCGTACATACGAACATGTTCACCTGTCAAATCGTTTGCTGAATTATTGATACGTGAAATTTCTTCATCGCCCGCCAATTCTAAGGTATTATATGTACCAAGGTCAACACCTTTTTTCTTCAATTCATTCACAATGAGCTGATATGGAATTTTTGTACGAATGGTTGCCAAATCATAAGGTGCAGTTTTATTGCTATCATCCCTATATTGTAGATAGGTCGATTTGTCAAAGAAGTGAATATCTTCTAGGGGTATATCGAATGAATAACCGCTTGTTGTATTCCATGCCTCATCAACTTCTGAATTACTACCGATAGTAACAGTGACCTTTGTAACCTCAGTATCAGCATCAATACCCAAAAAATTATGGGCTACTGTTAAAATAGTAGAGTTACCAATAAAAGCACCAGAACCGACCAGTATTGAGCCAGTTTTTGTTTGTAATGTCAATTTCACATTTGGTGCCCGTTTACTACCATTAATATTGACCTTTTTGAGGTCAGTGCCGTTATTCTGAACCCATTCAAAATCAGAACGAGGTTTAATCGGTTGTGCATTAATGGGTTGAGAACCCCTCAATTTAACAGGTTTTCCTAAAAATACACCATCATTTTGGATTGCTGTCGTATGTGATTGGCTATCTGCAGATACTTGTTGTTGTAAAAGGGCGCTCAACCCGAGCCCACCCAATACCGCAGACGCCTTGAATATGGTTTTTGCCATTTGAATTTTCCTTTCTGGTTACTATTCATCAATATTAGTATAACACGAAAGAAACTGCAAATCAATAAAATATGCTAAAATAATAGTAGAAATAAAACAGAAAGGTAAAATCACCATGGCAACCGAAAAACGATTAGTCTCCGATTTGGAATTTGGAGACATTATTCTCGCCAATGTCGCGTTTGAAGAAAATACTCGCGATTACTATCAAGGACACCCGGTGTATCACATCATAAATGACGCCATTACTGATGAATTCGGTCGAACATCTAAAATCAGACCTGTAATCGTCGCAGGAAAAACTGATAATCAAGTGTTTGTAGCGCCCCTCACAAGTCAAAATGGGTCAAATTACGATTTCGAACATCAATTGCAATTGGAGGACACGACAGAAATGCTAAAAGACGTCAAAAACTCTTTTGTTGAAGTGACTGATGTTCGTCGAGTATTCTTAGACCCATCTTATGAAGTCCCGTATCTTGCGAAATTGGGCCCAATTGATACAGAAAATTTAGTGGAAAAATATAAAACTAGGTTCCAAACACGCGCCTTTAATAATCCCGTCAAGGATACCCACACCTTTATTCCCAATGAAGATGCATTTTACCAATATTGGGAAAACGAAGGTTATGAACGCAAAGGAAATACCATATCAAAGGATAATCACACCGTCACCCTTCATGATGGGATTGCAAGTAGTCATTATGAGGTGTCAAAAGAGGACGTCTTAAGACGAACCCATAAACATAGTACATTTACACTTCGAACACCAACTCGTCGCGAACCGTGCTCCCCACAAATCGACTTATTAGTAGATGACGTACGTGAAATGTTACATCCAATACCTCTCGATTTTAAAAGCACCAATAAATTACCAACTGCATTGGATGCCAAAACTACACCCGGTCGTACGCGTATCCAGCTCCTTGCGGCTTGTGACCACGGTGCTGTCTCAGAATTGGGTAGATTAGTATTGAAACTCAACAAGTTACCCGAAGACTTGCTACCACAATTTACAACCTGGTACGAAGTAGAGCACGGACTAAATGTCGTAAACCCAACACCGGTAGAGCATGACTTTTCGAATTTGGGACTCAGTGCAATGATTTCTAATCAAGAGTTAGAAATGCATTCGCAAAACAATATAATGGAATTATAATAAGAAGGAAATAATCATATGAACCTAGCAGAGCAATTAAATCAACGTTTTCAAAAGGAAGATTTTCCATTTGAAGCAGAACAAAATCCAGAATGTGCAGTGGTGAAACTACCAAATGGTAAAACCAGTGATATCTTAATCGATAATATCAACGAAATTGACCAAACATTTAACCTCATGAGAACAATTCATGAGATAAAACCAGATTTGTTAAATACATGTACGCGCTTTGATGAAGAAGGATTCGCGCTAGAAAGTGACGACCAAACACCTTATAACATTAAGGCCTACAGTACAGATGAAAATACAGTTATCATTAACAATTTCATCGAAAGTGATGATAAATTGGTTTTCGCTAAAGATGATGTTCTATACACCGCTTATGTCGACTTAACAAGATTTCAACGGGTTATTTCTGACAGTGTGGATGCGACTAGTCATATCGAAAGTACAATGACGGATGCACGCTCGCAATTTGAGGCTCTCAACAATGAAATAAATCGTATTCATAATGAAATTGCTGGTGATGAAGATTTAGATGTACCTAATTCAAACAAAGAGCAATCAACATTTGAAGGTCCTGTATATGATGGACCAATTGAAGTAGAGTCGCTCAATAACTGGGTGCACGAACAAGGATTACCTATAAGATATGCCGAAAACGATATCATTCCAACAAGTTATGATATACCGATAGTTGGAATTGAGTTGTATACTACAAAAGGTCAACACCTAAATATGTATACAGTGTCTCGAGGGGATGGTAATACCCAACTTGTAGACAATCTGAATTTCATAAACCAATTATATAGTAAAAACCCAAACTATATAACATCAGCATCTAGCGTCATTGCAAACACAGTCGTGACTCAACTTGATATGGACCAATTTGCTGAAATTGCAAGCGAAGGTAATGGGAATATTCAATTATCGATACATAATCGTGGTGAAATACATGACCGAAAACAAGAAGGAAATAAATATCAGTCTGCTGGTTGCTCTGTAAAAACAATAGCAACAACCAATACGAATATCAAATCACTCAACGATGATATGACCGCAACTACGATACAATCTGACAATATCACATCTGATTTGATTGAGCGTTATCGCCAAATTTCAGATAAGTTACTAGGAAACGAACTATCTGTTGAGGATTTGGCAGTAAACGCTAATGATTTGCAGATGTAACAGGAAGGAAATTAAAAATATGAACCTAGCAGACCAACTAAACGAAAAATTCAGACGCACCAGCCTCCCATTATCCGCCGAACAACTCGGTGATGATATTAAAATCACAATGCCAACATCATATACCATGGTCGGCGAACAAATAAATTATGAATCAATTGTCCACGTCGAGGATATAGATGAATTTGACGATATTTTTGAAGCAGTTAAGAAGATTCGTGACTACGATTCCGATTTGCTAAATGATATTACCGAGTTCACTACTGACAGAGTGGCCTTTCGCAGCTGCAATTATGATGGACACACCATCATCCTAGAAGAAAATATTACAGGTCTACAAAAACCATTTCATATACTCGCGCGTGATGCCAAAAATAGTTATCAGATTAATCAAGATGTAGATATCAGTGAAATTGAATCAGCTATGAGCAATATCGTACCAAAAATTGAAGACATTGCTCTTCGATTAACACCTGAAGATGTACAATTGTACGAACAATCTTTAAAATTGTGAACAAGTGCTTGACAAATCCCACATATATGTTATAATTAAATATTGACGTCCTCCCATGACTAAAGTCATGGGATTCCCGTTTACCACATGGTAAACGCGCTCAGTTCTCGTCTCCAACTCACGGATGAGTGAAAGGCGAATGCGTAAATGCAATGACTTGCTTTAGGTAAAGACCTAATCTCGGTATGTGTCTGAGCATTGGAAGTTTCACAAGAGGGTTAAACTCAAATAATTGAATCTAACCGTTTCAAAGGTTCTTTATACAATGTAGAAATAAAAACCAATGTATTGTGCGTTAACGAAGGAGCGTCAGTCCCACGGGTTTTATCATATATCGTCTTTTCCTTGACAATTTGTTTAGTTGAGATACCAGACTAAACGACTGGTTTTTGGTGGTTGATGAAGAAATTCTTTCATCAGTTTGTAGAATACAGGGAAATCCTGTGTGAGTTTTTCTTGTTGGTAGCGACCGTCCTCAATATGTCCGATGAGAAAGGCTGAGTAGAGGTCACGCTGTACACCTGTCACGTCTTCTGACAAGTCGTAGATTCGAGTAGATAGTGATTTTTTCTCAAATGTTTGAGTAATGTGATTGTATTGACTGGGTTTCACATCTTTTGGTGAAATCACCTCGAAGTCAATTCCCAGTTGATAAGCGCGTGTCTGAAGGGTATTTCTAAAGGCGCTTGGTGCGGCTCTAAAAATAGACTTTCCAAAACGCTTTTTACTAAATGGTCGATTCGTTTTTGGATTAATTCTGATTTCTCGGCTACGTTGTTGAAGTCCTTTTACAGATAGGTCTTCTATTTTGATAAGTCGAGCTTGAGAAATAATCCGATTCACTAATCCCCCTTGTAGTTTCTGACGCTCTTCGGATAAAGAACGATAGGCTTTGAGTCGTCGTACTTGCAAACGCAACTGACGATTAGAAGGTTGTTTAAATTTTGCACCTTTCTTGATAGTTCCATCCTCACGATAGCAATAAGGATTATTCACTCTACGACTTCGCTCGATTTTTCTATCAAGGAGTTTCATGAGTTTTTCCTTTTGATTGATATTTTTAGGAACTAAATCTACGAGTGCAACCTCAGAATGTGACGCATAAGCGACTGTTGAAATTCCCGGGTCGATTCCAACGGTTTCACTTCCACGAGTTACTTTAGCCGGTGGATATCCTTGACAGACAATCTGTAGGATATAAACACGTTTTCCTCGGATTGTTTTTCGAATGATTTGGACATATTTGATTTTCTTACTACGCAAGATACTCTCTTGTTGATAACGATTAAAGACCTTGATTGGAATATCTACAAAGGTCGACATCTTATGAAGATATAGTCGATAAGCCACCCCTTGTCTATCGGATTTAACTAATCTTGTTCCTGTCGTATTCACTCGATTTCGATAACTCACATTTAAATCGTATTTACTTCGAAAACGTAAGGAATGTGGTTTAATTTTATAGAAAAGAACTTTTTCAAGAGCCTTATAGGCTTGAGATGCAATAACTTGAAGTTCACCCGAGTTTAATTTCTGATAGGGTGAATTCGATGTTTTTCTCTGACAACTTAAATATGTTTGTAGGCCATATTCAGTCAACCCATAAGATTTTCTTAGCTCAAATAGAGATTTGTCACATTCTTTTTGATTGTCCGACTTCCGTCGGTTTTCTAAAAGTTCTTGATAAAGAGGATTTTGTTTGAGAGCTTTGAAACGCCTCAACCCGAAATTAAGAGCCTCATTGTAAGCACTCGCTACAATGCAAAAGCTCTTTTCTAAATAGTTTTCGACGGATGTTGGCAACTTAAGTTTAGTCTGAACAACAAAACTTGCGGTTTGTGCTCGCATGAGGTCACCCCTTTCTTATTCTTAACATTATTATATCAAAAATTCGTTTTGATGACAAGATGTCGAAATGGGCCATAAAGATTGGGAATTGCCTGTTGAGAAATTTGATATGGAGTGAGGTTATTTAGAGTTGAAAACTATTTGAGAGACTGAGTCATCCCAAGGTTGAAACCACAGGCTTTCTCAGCTCATTTTGTAAAGACATTATCAACATGTCTTTATGAGATGGAATGACATTTTTCCATAAAATCTCTTCTTTCAAGTGGTTGGTAAATTATCCAACCGTTTTTTTTTATTCAAAAACTTTACAAATCCAAAATTTGTGGTATACTATAAGTGTAAAGACGTTAGCGATTCGTCTTTACAGGATGGAATGATATTTTCATTAATCTCTTCTTTCAAGTGGCTGGTAAATTATCAGCCGTTTTTTTTTGTTCTCAAATTACACAAATTTAAAATTTGTGATATAATATAGTTGTGAAGGTTTCATGCCGAACTCATGGGACATTCGCATCTCTCTTTCTATAAAGTACGGTCAAGGAAATTCCTTGGCCATTTTTTGTATTCTTTTTCCGGGCATACGCCCGGAAATAAAAACGGGGCTTGTCGCCCCGAACCCCAATTTATTTACAAAAAAAACTGAAAAATTGTGCCCAGTATAGGAGGAAAGTTATGGATACAACATTTGTCAACAAGATAATAGTTGCTTTCAACGAACTAATTGCCGACTTGGAAGAAGACTCAGTGGGTGTATGTGGACTTAAAAATGATGGGCGCATGACCATTCTTTTGGGTGCTACATCACCAACCAAATTAGCAGCATCCATCATAATGAATGGCGGGGCTATATTTTCATTATCCGATACCAATCCAAGAGACATCGCAGAACGTCTCGATAAAGCACTGGATGAGTTTGACGCCATTGCACAAAAAATTGATAATGAAAATGTAGAATTTGATGACAGTTTTAATTTTCAAATTTCAGAAGCCTTTCATCATACAATGCATAACATCCCTAAATCCTAACAATAACCGATTTCATATATTGTCAGAATATTCTGGAGTTGGATTGATTTGGATTAAAAATTGGATTTTGTGAAAGCGTTCTCAAATGGCGGTATTGCGCGGTTTATAATTGTTTGAATATCAAACGATTAAAAATTACAAAAAAATTTTTTCTACAAGACTTTAAAAATTTTCTGTACTTTTTTAGTTCAAAATAGAGTTTAGTTAAAAAACAGCTTTATAACGCTATTTGTAACCGCTAACATAAAATCCAAATTACAATCCAATTTTGTCCAAATCCGTCCAAAATAGGACTTATCCACAGATTTCAACAACTTATCAACAGGGTGTGGATAATTACCTGGACACTCAAAATCCAAAAATTAGATTTTGCAAAATACGAACATTATGAGAGGATTCAATGGATATTTGTAAAAACATTCGTTTTCAAAAAGATATTATTAAACGCGCTTATGACAAAATCAATGGTTCCCTTACCGAAATAATTGACTCTGTAAATCTAACAGGAAACCGTAAGCTACAACCATACAAAGGTCATTTGGCTATCAAACAACCAATATCACCATATTTGTTTGCTGAAATTAGCCCCGAAAAATACGGTTCTGTTGATGAACTCATCAGTGACATTACGACTTGTGATTTTTCAAGACCGACCTATAAATTCACCGAATTTGACAACCTTCAGGGTTTGGTGCAACAATTGGAAGATGTGCAAGGCTTGCTAAAAGACCAACTACAAGCCATTGTGGATGAAATCCCCAACAAAAACTATCAATTATCTATTGAGGTTTGTGATGGCGGTATTCGCCTCATCCATCGTTTGGATATGGTTGAAACATCTTGTGTCATTCCTGCATGTGAAATTACATCTAAAGATGAATTATCAGCACGCATTGATGATTTCCTAAATAAACTCTAAAACAAGGCCTACGCCTTGTTTTATCAAACGGGGTGGCTGAAGCCTCCCCGAATCCCCAATTTTCTTTTGAAAAACTAGCACATTTTTCTACAACGCGGTGACGTGTGGTATAATGTTAGTGAAAGTAATGGAGATGAGGACTCCTGTAACCCTCAAAATCAAAAATCAACAACATAGTCGGAGGATAAAAACTATGGCAAAATCTGAATTCTTTACAGCTGAAGAACGCGAAATCTTGAGCCAACAAGGTAAGGCTCGTTGGAACGCCCTATCTCAAGATGAAAAAGACGCTATCATCGCTAAGTCTAAAGAAAACAATCATCAAGCTGAACTCACTGACGAACAACGTGCTGAACTCTCTGCTGCTGGTAAAGCTGCATGGGAAGCATTGTCTGAAGATGAAAAGGCTGAGCGTATCGCTAAGTCTAAAGCGAACAACAACCAAGCTGCTATGACAGATGAGCAACGTGCGGAAGCTAGTGCAGCTGGTAAAGCTCGTTGGGCAGCTCTTTCAGAAGATGAAAAAGCTGAGTTGATTGCTAAATCTAAAGCAAACAACAAACAATCAGCTATGACTGACGAACAACGTGCTGAAGCTAGTGCAGCTGGTAAAGCTCGTTGGAATGCTCTTTCAGAAGATGAAAAAGCTGAGTTGATTGCTAAGTCTAAAGCAAACAATAAACAAACACCAATGACTGACGAACAACGTCAAGCAGCTAGTGAAGCTGGTAAAGCTCGTTGGGCAGCTCTTTCAGAAGACGAAAAAACAGCTCAAATGGCTAAGGCTAAAGCTGGAATGTTCAAAGACGCAGACGTTCAATTGGACGCTTCTGACCTTGCAGGTTTGGATACAACGTCTGAACTTGCACAATAATAAAAACAACACCCAAAAGGGTGTTGTTTTTTTGTTTGTTTTTAGCAAACATATTTCAATTAGAAAGGAGGATGCGCGCATTGTATGCCTCCATTAGAACAGTTCAAACAGTTTCATGAATCGACACTTTTAAATGATGGGTTCAATAAAGTGTTTGACCTTCCACATAAACTTAGATATCGACGTGGGGATGGAACGACCATCGATATTGAGTGGGAAGCTGGTAAACAGGTCTTGTTTGTAGTCACTACTTTACCTGATACCACTATATACCATAGTTATATCTCACTCGAAGACAAATCTGGGATTTTCAAACGACTTGTTGGACGTCTGCATGACCCAGCTTATCGTTAATCGGGTAAATGAAATATCCTACGACATCGTTCACGCAACGACTTTGTCTGCTGTTATAAAACCGGGGGAAGTCGTTTTAGAGTAAAATGTTTAACTCCGGGGTTCATTTGGAGACCTCGTTAGGTATGCGTTAATTCGGAAGGTATTCCGATTGCACACTAAGGTGTGAGGTATCTATTCTTGACTCGAACAAGCAATGTAGGAGTGATTTTGTCATTCTTAGTAACTTCCGAGCGACAATAGGTATTGCATCACCAATCTTGCTAATGCATTGATTCCAAAGGCAGAACAATATCACTTTTAGAAAGGGGTAGACCATATGCTTTACAAACAACTAAAACATCTCATTAACGAAGAGAATCAACACTATCGTGTATTCAACGACCGCATTCAGGCTGCCACTTCTGAAGATGAAATTTCTGAATTAAGAACTGCAAAATACCAGTTCATCAAGGAATACGCTCAGAAATTATATAATTTTATTTGGGACAATTTATCTGAATTGACACCAAGAGATTGTACGGCTTTCGATTTGGTTCCTTACAGTGTTTGGGCTGGTTTAAATGATAAGTACGTTATTATTATCGATAAAATCAAACAATTGTCAGAAGGGGGAGACCAATGATTTGGTTATTCACCGTCTTCGGGCTCGGGATTATTATTAGTTCGGTTACGAAATTGAATAGAAAATCCACTTACGATTCCTATAATAGTCGAACGAACACTTATAAACTTGATGAGTCCGAGCATAAATATAAATTATGATTTTTATGTGAAAGGTTAGCATTTATGTATCTCATTCAACCCAAGTCGTACGCGGTTTTGGTTCTCGGTGCCGGGGGCACGGGTTCTTGGCTTGCGACTTTTCTAGATAAAATGTCCCTCGGTAATGACGTGGTCATTTTTGATGGCGACGTTGTTGAGCCTAAAAACGTCTTGCGACAAAACTTCAAAACAATCGATGTTGGTCATCGCAAGGCCGAAGTTGTCGCTGGCGGTAACCGTATGAGTTTTGTGCACGGTTACATCAAGGATACTGCCATTCTTCATCAAGTCATGGCTGAATTCCCTGATGATGTAACACCGCTCATCGTTGGGTGTCTTGACAACAACGCAACGCGTAAAATCGCCCATGATTTTGTCGCGGAATGTAAAAACGCAGTGTGGATTGACGGCGGTAACGCAGAACGTCATGGTCAAGCCTATATCTGTATTAAAGAAAATGGGGAAATTGTCCCAGGATTTGAGTCACCAATTGATTTGGAAGAAGCCTTCCAAAACTTCGAAGGCGACGAACGTCGTCCTGACCAAATCTCCTGCGCGGAGCAGTCAGAATCCGCTCCGCAGAATGTAACCGCAAATGTTACATCAGCAACTCTCTTGTTCAACATTTTAGTCCTCTTCCTAAAAGGTGGAGCGCTTCTATCCAACAAGTATATCTTCGACACACGCTTCTTATCCATTGCTCCAGAAGTGAAAGAAACAGCTTAGTCATCTCATTTTTTCATTCGTTATCAAAAACGACCATCATGTCGTTAAACTGAAAATAAGAAAGGTGTGGACAAAGTCCACAAAAGAGGTAATGGCACATGTCATTTGAAAACATCACTCGCATTAACGTTATTGGTCGTCCAGAGATTACTATACCAACTGGTATGCCAGTTGAAACAGTTCTTGACACAATGAACATCAGTTTGTCAGACTACGACCAAACTATCGAAGGTTCTACTCTTGTATTGTCAGTAGCTGCTGGTACAAAAGGGTTGATTGATACTCGTATCGTAAACGGTAAGTTGCTTCCAGTTGGTGGAACATCTTTCCCAACAAATGCTGATATCGAAAATATCGCTAAATTGTTCCCAGAAGACAACTTGTTTGAAACTTTGAACGACCCAACTAAGCTTCAACACTACTTCACAACTCTTGAAGAAAAATCTGAAGAACTTGTGAAAGAAGCTCTTAAGGCTAAAGAAGAAGCTGCTAAGAAACGTGTTGAAGACGACGTTAAAGCTTTGACAGAAGGTCTTGGTCAAGTTCTTGCTTACGCTGCTAAACTTGACAACCCTCATCAAAAAGAAATCGCGCGTCTTGTAAAAGAGACAAACGATAAGGTTAAAATCCTTCTTGCATCTGCTGAATCTGCTGAAGTTGAACGTGTTCAAGAAGAAGACGAAAAAGCTAAACGCGAAGCAATCCTTGCACAAATTCGCGAAGCGAATCCAGCTCTTGGTATCTAATACCAACCAATAAACAAACCCCCGTTGAGGGGTTTGGATGGGCCACCAAATTCTCGATAGAAAACCTTGCTGTGGCATTTTCGTATTACCATCACCTCCTTAAGAACGATTGGTGGTCCATTCAAGCGTCTCAACAGGTCCAGACACGACCTCAAACTGCTTAATTTTTAACGAAAGGGAGGTACAAATGATATTAGAAGAATATTTACATTCCAATAATATTGACGCCGCTGTCGAATTTGATAGTAGATTCAATATGTACAACATACGTTTTGAAACACGTCGAAAAGAACGTCAAATTTCTATAGACGCCGGCGCCATCAACAACGATTTTTCACTTATTGGTGCAACCATCCTTGCAACGAAATATTTGGAAAATAGTTTAGGACATGGATATGGAACATGTCATATTAAAATTGCAGAAGATAAATCTATCTTTGCGACATTGAGCGTAGACACGGATATTCGCGATACCTCTATTCGTCTAGCATCTGGAACTATGCTCGATATCGACATTATCGACCCATATGCATTTCTTCAAATGCATTTTACACGCGAAGTTCACCTCTATCGTGATGTTTTAGCCAAACAACTTCGTGATGAAATTGACAAGCTAATCAAGGATGTCAATCAATATTGTAAATAATTAAATTGAAAGGTAACATTTCATGGTAGCTACAAAATTTACAAAAATTTCTAAAACAGATACAATCAAAATGGACAAGACTTTTGATTTCTCAGATTTTCTATCAAAACCGATGGTTACGTCTGAGACGCCAGCCTTTACCGAATTGAACCGTATCGATGATGAATCCTATAAATTAGGAATGTTGAAAACAGTTATTGCCGCAGGAAATGGTGTGTATGATATCATCCCATCAAAATATGGATTCTCAATTAAGAGTCAAGGTGAGGGTGGTTCATGTCTGGGCGCAGCTTATGCGTCTCTTGCTGAAGGATGTTTCATCACAGAAAACCCAGCACCAAAACTACCGCGTAAGGCTGTTGAGACCGTCATCGAATGGTATAAACGTATTACCGCCAAAAACGGTGAAGAAGCACAAGTCGTCTTTTACTGGAATCAGTATAAGAAAGACGTTATCACTGATGACGATGGTAATGAAGTCGAACTGAAAACTATTCCGGGTGTCTATTTCTGGACAGATGAGATTTTCTCATACACTCCTAAACAATACAACCACGGTTCTCTTACTGAGGTTGCGCCCGAAGATGAATGGTATGACATTTTCAACCGTCAATTTGGTATGTACGTAGAAACCCACTCTCACAACTCGATGGACGCCTTTGCATCAACAACCGACGAAGAAAACTCAGCCAATGATGGGTTCCAGTTGGTATTTGGTAGATTAGACCAACAACAATTGGTTATGTATTCATGGATGACCATGAATAAGGTCATGAAACTCGGTATGAGTGTTGAAGAGTTGGGTAAGATTATGGAATTCAACCCAACAAATCTCTATGATACAGTCAACGAAAAGCTCATTTATGAGACTACTGACCTCATTTTTGACGAATCACTCTTTGAAGAGTGGGACAAACAAATCCTCATTCGCCCTGTTGTCACACGTACAACCTATAACGCCACTCCATATGCTACTGGTTATGGCGGTTCTTACTTCGATGGAAACTATGGTTACGGTGGTAGTTACTTTGGTGGTGATGATTTCGATGCCCAAACACGTAAGATGAGTGGGCGAATCTACACTCGCATTCAAGAAATCAACACTGTCGAAGATGAATTTGACGCTGCAATGGACGCGCAAGAATTCCACCAAGCACTTCGTCATGAAGCTCCGTTTATCCCTTACGACGCAGTTGTTGACCTTGTCAAAGGTGCTTTTGTTGAAGGATATTTGGCTAAGAAAGATGGGCCATATTCATTAAATGATTATACCCTCGAACGACTTCAAACAGCTATCAATGACGGCGTGACAACCATCATCACTGACCTTGAGCGCGCAGCTCATCATTAATCACAAGGGGCTAGTTTTAGCCCCTTTTTGAAAGGAAAACAGAACGAGTATGTTTTATAATCAAAAAACCATTCATGTTCCTGATTCACCACGTATCCAAAACATGCAATCGTGGTTATCAGATAAGGCTATTCGCCTTCCGAACCAGTATCTTAAAACAGAATCTGGATTCAAATCTTTCGACTATCGTGATAAAATTGACCAAATCGCTCATGGGTTTGTCTATGTTGATTGGAATGCGAATGATAACCGCTTAACCTTCCTCTTCAAGCATAAAGCAGGTGTTTATGAACTCCATTCACCTTATGGCGATTCCATTCCAGTGCCACTACCTGAGTTGACCATTTATGGATACGGTAAACCATCTGATGGGTTTGACCATTTCATCACTGACCGTATTGGTGTTGGCACAAAATATATGCCACTTTTACCAATTACGAATAACTACACGGATTATTTTGACCGTCTAGGTATTGAATTTACTCGTATTTGTGACGGCGGTGTTTTGAACCAATTGACTCGAAATTCTGGTAGCATCGTTAAGATTCTCAACCGATTAGCAAACGCCTTCACACCATTTTTGACCGCTTATAGCAATATGGACTTGGGATTACCACGTAATTCTCGAAATTGTGAATCGTGTGCTGCCTACATCACGGACTACATTCTTGACGATAGTAGTTTAGAAGTAGATGACTCAAGTGATTACGCAGATTACTATGAAGGTTACTGGCGCTATCTTCACACCCTTGTGGGTCGTGACACACCGGAGCGCATCTATGAACGTATGTCACACATGTCATCTGGTGAAGCCTTATCCGAATTTGGTATTTCACGAAGTGATATTCATGACGCATGTCGTGGTTACGACCTTGAATTCTATGATTAGAAAGGTGATTACATGCTTGAACAATTAAAAGATTTTGTCGTGCCAACACGCACGGTCATCGAACACATATCCCAACCTGTTGTAGTCCGTGGTCTTGAAACGCTTGCTAATCAAAAACTCATTTTCCTACCGATTGTAGAGGGCTCACCTCTATACGACAAGGATGATTTCCGAACACAATACGAACCCGTATCTTATGTGGATGGTAAGGTGGTTCATTATACCTTACAATCAGGCAGTCATGAACCGGTTCGCGGTATCACTCACTACCTACAAGACTATTTTGAAACAGGGCGTATTCACCCAGAAGATGAAGGTCTTTTGAGTGATATTCACAAATCACCGCTACCTGTTTATGGGTTGACTGATGACGCAGGGGAAATTGTCCCATGTGTTCTTCTCAAATCAGGTGTCAAAGCGCTTCTTCACCGCGATTATGTAGTTGAAGGTGTTCACACTGACGTAGTTTAGAAAGGTGAAAAAATGAGTAAAAAATTACTAGTTTTGCTAGCACCCGTCGGTGTTATTTTCCTCATTCTGGCGTTTTGGATGACATCTTATAATGCGCTTGTCACAAAAGATGAGCAGGTGTATCAAGCCGACGCTAAGATTGCAGCCGCTCTTCAGAGACGTGCGGATTTGATTCCAAACGTTGTCGAATCGGCCAAAGGTTACATGAAACATGAAGATGACATCTTCACGAAGATTGCAGACGCCCGCAGTAAAATTGGCGCTGGTGACAAGGCGACACAAGCCGAAGGTCAAGGTGAACTGAGCTCTGCAATTTCGCGACTCCTTGTGATTCAGGAAAATTATCCCGAACTAAAGGCCGACCAACATGTATCATCGCTTATGAGCGAACTGGAAGGTACTGAAAATCGCCTTTTCATTGCTCGTAAAGATTACAATGAAGTTGCGACCTCATACAATCAGATGATTCGTCGATTCCCGACAAATATCATCGCCAACATGTCCGGATTTGAACGTGCTGAACTCATCCAAGTTGATGATAGTGCCAAAACAGCACCCAAAGTAAATTTCGGTAACTAATGTCACCCGGGTGGCGCAATGAGCGATTGGGAGGCACTCCCGAGGTGGGGCTCGCTGCCCCGCCCACTCATTTTCTAAAATATTGAAAAGGCAGGTTCTCTATGGAACAAACAAATACATACAAATTTAAGAAGTTGAAAGCCTATGGTTTGTGTGGTGTAGTCGCTACAGCATTATTTGGATTTGGATTTGCCCATCCGGCATTTGCAGCGGAGCCAACTACAACTGTTGAACCAACTACAACTGTTGAACCAACTACAACTGTTGAACCAACTACTTCTACTGAATCAGCTAAACCAGCTACAGAAGCGACAACTACTGTTGAGTCAACCACTTCTACTGAATCAACTACTTCTACTGAAGCAACTACTACTGTTGAGCCAGCTACTTCTACTGAATCAACTACCACTGTTGAATCAACTAAACCAGCTACAGAAGTAACAAAAGACGGTGATACGATTACCATCAAAAATCCCGATGTGGAACTACATTTCACAAAAGGGGATACTGGAAATGGAACTGGTAAGTATGTCAACTTCAAGGTTGAATACAAGAACATCAAATTCCCTGATGAGATGGCAGTAAATGAAGGTGACAAAGTAGTCCTTCATATGCCAAAAGAAGTGACATTCCGAACTGATTTCGATTTCGATGTTATGAACAACGATAATCAGGTTGTTGGGCGTGCTCAAACAAGTCTTGCAAACGGAACTATCACAACAATCTTTAATGACATGTTTAGTAAAAATCCACTCAACAAACAAATGAGCATGATTTTTGACGCAAAATGGACTGACGCAGTAACATCCGGTACAACAGTAAACCCTGAATTTGACGGAACTGTCAAACCAGTTTATGTCGACCCAGAACCAGAACTTGACCCAGGTACTGAGAAATTCTCTAAATGGGGTTCTCAATCATCTGATAATGCTCAAGTTTTGAAATGGACAGTTCGTTTCAACCTCGCTAAAGAAAAACTTTCAAACATCGTTTTGAAAGACCGTTGGTCAAACAATCAGGAATTCATCCCTGGAAGTTTAGAAATTCGAACAGTAGAAGACGTTAAGACATGGTCTGGTGATGTGGCTGCCCCTGAATATTTGGACGCTTTTCACCTTATCAACGGTGGATTTGATTTGAAATTGAAAACTCTTCAAAAATTGGTTTATATCAATTATCAAACTCGCCTCACAACGCCTGTCAAAGAATCAACTGACCCAGTAAACGCTGTTTGGTTGACCGCAAATGATGGTGAGAAATTGGCTGACAAATATCGCTCTCATATCGCCTTAGTCGGTGGACGCGGTCAAGCATCTAGTGATACGATTATTGAACCAACACCTGAGGATGAACCAAAAGAGACTCCTAAGGATGAACCAACACCTAAGGACGAACCAAAAGAGACTCCTAAGGACGAGCCTAAAGAGACTCCTAAAGACGAGCCAAAACCAGAACCTAAAGAGACTCCTAAAGACGAGCCAAAACCAGAACCTAAAGAGACTCCTAAGGATGAGCCAAAACCAGAACCTAAAGAGACTCCTAAGGACGAACCAAAACCAGAACCTAAAGAGACTCCTAAGGACGAGCCAAAAGAGGCACCTAAGGGTGGAACAGTGTTCGTTGGTCGCACATTGCCAAATACTGGTACAGAGGGTAGCATTGCCTTGTCATTGGTTGGTGTTGTTGGTTCCTTGATTGGGCTTGTGGCAATTAGCCGAAAACAGAAACGTGAAGATCAAAATTGAAATGAAAGGTCGCAACATGATTGACGAACTCATTGCGGTTGTGAACGTGAATGAACCGGTGGAAATTACGCCGGTTCAGGTTCCTGCCGAACCTACAAAAGTTGAAAGCCAAGCCCACAAAGATTGGGCCGCGGCCAAGAAAGCCTTTATGGATAACTATACAAACGGTCAAGAACCAAATGCCGACATGAAAGCCATCATGATTGCGAGCATTGGTGAAGAACCACCATTTGAATAAGGAGGTGTCTTTGAATGTCTATTTTTAACCGTTCAACGCACGCGGTAGTCAGCGACCCAACTTTCAAAGCGCCTGACGCTGTAAGTGGAACTGAAGTTCCGTTAGTTGTTAACTGTATTACACAACGTGCGACAACTGAACATTATAACGCCATGCAACTGTATTATCACGGTGGCGGTGTTTATACTGCTGTTACGTTCGTACTTGACGATAAAAGTGGTATCCGTGTCCATCACGGACCAATCCTTGAAAATCTTATTGCTTATCAAGACCACATCACAGGTAGCACAAAACTAAATATTCTCACGAATGTTTTTGATGGTAGTCCAATGTGTACAAATTTACGCATTAAAACCATCGCAACCTTTGCAACAAACGACGATACTATGTTTCGTAGTCAATTAGTTGACGGTGGTGTGACAGTTGTTGAGTACAAGGGTAAATTTGTGCAGTTAATTGACGCCCGCACCACACAAGACGCTATTGAGTTTGGTTGGTGGTATTCACCAACCAAATCCTACATGGAATTCCGAAATGAACCAAATGGTGATTTCCTAAAAACCAGTTTGACTGCCATTGCTGAAGAATCAGAAGGGAAACTCGAACCAACACCAAAAGGTATGGTTGAAAAATTCCTTAATGAACACTTCCCATCATTGCAATATCATTTTTATCGCACTGTCATTGAACCGTGCCTTTAGAAAGGGGACATCTTAGTATGTCAGAAATTGAATTACTAAAACGAATTTCATCTACACATATTGAAGACTGCCTCGTTCTAGAGGTGCCTCAATTTGCGCATAGCCTTGAAGGCGAACATGATGTAGATACCAAAGTGGCTGAATTTTTGTTAGCACAAAATGAGTCCTTGACTCAATTACTTACTACAGAAATCCCAGCGACAAGTGTGAAAGTACGTGTTACACTCCCGTCAAATGTATTTGAGAAGTATGTCAATCACAACTTCCCAATCCCATATCTACCATATGATGTCAAACGCTTGCGTATGCGTAAGGCATTTCATAGCAAAGAGCCAATTTTCCAAGTAGAGCAGTATACACAAGAAGTGTATGATTCAGTTCTATCAAAATTGGTTGAGCAATTCCCATTTATGGTTGTCAATGCTATCATGAGTAGTGAACTAGGTCAACAAGAACTCGTTCGTAAGGCTTGTGAGGATTATATCCACACAACTTACATCAAACCGCTACTTGAGCAAGTTCCTCAGCTAGCGGTAAAAATCACATTTGACCGTGTAGTGACCTTCCATTTGGATACCTCAAAACTTGATGATGCAGCCAAAAAATCACTAACATGTGGTGATTTTGGAGCATATGTCATCCAATTTGACTAAGGTGCGGATGCACCTTAGGTTTTTTCCGATTTTTTTGTGAAAACATACGTTTTCAATATTCAACGGGGGTAAACCCCCGAGTCCCCAAATTATTTTTGAAAATTTTTGTTTTACTGATTTTAAGGAAGATTTTGATATGATTTAGAAAGGGTGGTAAAATGACCACTAAGATTCAAAAAATTCCAATAGCCGACCTAAAGGTTGGTGACCTCATCATGCATCGAAATAAACCACAACGCATTATGCAGGCAGATTCAATCTATAAAGGGCGTCGCGAAGTTTTTCTATCAATTTCTGGAAGTATACTTTTGTCCGGTCCCTTTGTAGACGTCATCGAACAACCCTCAGATGATTTCAATGTCGGTGACTATGTCGTCATTCACCCCATCCCAACTCACGAGAAACAAGTCTACACAAGACCATATTATTCAGAATATAATTCCATATCTGATGGAAATACCATTTTTCAAATTCAAAATGTTGTGTGTGACCCTTATCGGGGCACTAGTGTTCAGGTCGATGGTGGGTGGTTTATGACATATCACATCGAAAAAATAGCCGATTACGACATTGTTTGAGCAAATTTAATTAACAATTAGAAAGGTAAAAATATCATGAAAAACATCAAAAAACTAATTTTATTGGCGCTTTTATTCGTCCCTCTTCTTACTGCTTGTGGTAACAAGGATATTTTGGGTATGACATACACATTTAAATATGCAACTGTCAAATTACCTGATGGTACACTTATTGATGGTGAAGTGAAAGAGTGGGCTCGTAGCTCTGATACTGGCAGCGTGCGCGTAACATTTGTCGGTGACAAGGGTGAATATCTGACGCACTTTTCAAATGTAGTTTTATACAATAAATAACAGATTCGGAAAGGTTGCAAGATGGAAATCAAACGATACGATATTGTTGAATATCGAGGTGAACCTTGTCGCGTTATGCAGGTTGATTACGCCGATGAAACAGTGTACATATCCGGTTATCACCATTGGATTAGCGCTAGTGACGTAAAACTTTTAGAATCGGTCATGGTTCCAACATTTGAAATTGGGGATAAGGTTGTCATCAAACCAATCTCAGTTGAGGATAAATATTCATATGTAGCTGGTTGGGATGACGATATGAATGGTATGATGGCTTCACAATCAGGACCCTATGTCATCGAAGATTATTTTGATGTCGATGATACATATGAAATCAATGGTTTTTGGTTTGCACCCTATCATCTTGAATTGTCGCTGTCTTATGACATAGTTTAGAAAGGTTTATCAGTGAAAATCAAACAATACGATATTGTTGGATATCACAAAATGCATTGCCGAGTAATGGATGTCGATTACGATGATGAGGATGCAAAAATATCACTCTATGGCTGGGTACCTCTATCGTCACTGACCTTGGTAGAATCTGTTGACGTCCCAATATTCGATATTGGTGATGAGGTTCTTATACATCCAATCGATGCTGATGACTATGAGGAATATACGGCTGACTGGGTGGAAGAAATGGATGAACTTGTTGGTACCACATCTAAGGTTGACAAATTCGACACTTATGAACAAACCTATCGATTGGAAAACGGTTACTGGTTTTGTCCTTATCATTTGGAAAAAATTAATGACTACGATATGATTTAGAAAGGTCTTAAAATGGATATTAAACCATATGATATTGTAGAATTCAATGGTGAACGAGAGCGAGTAATGCGCCTACATTCATACAAAAATGAGGCCCGTATCACTTCATATGGATGGGTTGACAAGTCATCCCTCACACTATTAGAATCTTTTGACAACCCAATATTTAATGTAGGTGACAAAGTCCTTATCAAACCAATCGGCTATGGCGACCGTGACGAATATTCGGCTGGCTGGAAATGGGAGATGGATGAGTTTATAAATACCCAATCTACTGTTGTTGAGGTCGATAATGTCCAACGAGTTTGCAAATTAGCAAATGGCTACTGGTTTGCTACCTATCATTTGGAAAACCTAAATGAATACGATATGATTTAGAAAGGTTGTAAAAATGACAATAAAACCTTTTGACATTGTGGAATTTAATGGTGACCCTTATCGTATTAAGTTTATTGACAGAAAGGGTAAAATCTGTTTAATTGGTGGTCCGTGGGTATCAGAAGATGATATCACATTGATTGAATCAGTCATGGTTCCAGAATTTGAAATTGACGATGAGGTTCTTATCAACCCGATATCCCTTATTGAAAAACGTGATTATCCGTCAACCTGGACTGATGGAATGGGGCAGATGATAAACGGTCAGGTATATACTATTCGTGAACATGATACTTTGGATAATACCTACCTAATTGGTCACTTTTGGTTTGCACCCTACCATTTAGAAAAAATTAAGGATTATGATATGATTTAGAAAGGTTGGAATAATGAAAATAAAAGAATACGACCTTGTCAGATATAATAATAGTATTTGCCGTGTCATGTTGATTAGCGACCAAACAATTGCTAAACTTTCAACCTATGGCTTAGTTCATATCAATTCATTGGAATTTATCGAACGAGCTAAATTACCATCCTTATCAGTTGGCGACCGTGTCATTGTGAACCCCATCCCACCATCAGAAAGGTGTCATTACACAACATCATGGGTGGGTAACATGTCGGATATGGTCAATAACTGTAACAACGGTAAGACCTATGTCATAAGCGCCGTTGATTGGGAAGATGACACATGTAAGGTTGGTGACTATTGGTTTGCACCTTATCACCTTGAGAAGGTTGAGGATTACGATATAGTTTAGAAAGTGAGATTTTAATGGAATTCGGAGAAATTGTTGAATACCAAAACATGGAACAGCGTATCATGAGTTCCATTATTCGACCCGATGGGCTTTTGTTGCGCTTATCCATCTCAGGATTGACTCCAGCGGCTGCGGTAAAACGCCTACAACCAGCACCACAAAACGAATTTAGCGTCGGAGATATGGCGCTTATCTACGATATCCCAAGAGCTGAAAAAGTGCAGTATCCGGGTGGTTGGTCAAATAAAAAACAAACATATTTGGCACCTAGAGGACCTTTTGAGGTGGATAAAGTCCAAGGTCAATGCGTTAGAATAAAAGGTGGTGAATGGTTCTTGTGTTACCACCTAACCAAGGTTAACACTTACGATATGATTTAGAAAGGGTCTATTATGGATATAAAAGTCGGTGACATTGTTGAATATATAGGTGTCAGGCAGCGCGTCATGGGTATTTATAGGGACGGGACTGTATCTTTATCGAAACAATCCTTGTTCACCTTTCAACCTTTAAAGGCATTAACACTTGTTGAATCTGTACAATTGCCAGTTATCAAGCCTGGGGATATTGTAACCGTCAAAGACCTACCGATGGATGAGGCATGGTTCGCCTATCCAAAAAGTATCCACCACGCTTTGTATAAGGTTGACCCAAATCAACCTATGGTTGTGGAAGACGTTTTAGATGATGACACGTTTGGTCCGCGCGTACAAATGAGAATCGATGATGACCTCTATAGTTTTTATCTGTATTGTGTGGAAAAAGTTAATCATTATGATATGATTTAGAAAGGTAGAATATGACCATAAAAGTCGGAGACATTGTTGAATATGATAACAAGCAGCAACGTGTCATGGGATTTGTGTATGATAGTAAGAATTTAATTAGATTATCACATCAGAGTAAAAGTTCTCATATTAATGTGAATAATGTTACGTTAGTAGAATCCTTTATCAAACCAGATATTAAAATTTGCGATTCAGTCCGTATTTTGAATATCCCAGATAATGAACAGACGTTTTACATGGATGCCAATAAACCAGCGGATGATGGTGTTTATGAGGTCGTCGACGTATTTGAGAACGAACGAGTTGGAATGGTGGTGAGAGTTCTCATCGAAGACGAAAGGCGTAATTATATGGCCCACTATATTGAGAAGGTTCAAGATTATGATATGATTTGACAATTAGAAAGGTAGAATTATGACAATTAAGGCTGGTGACATGGTTGTCTGCGGAGGTGTAAGGCAACGCGTCATGGGGATTCGTTTGCAAGAGTTTGTCAGGTTGTCTAAAGAGTCGCGTATGAACTGGTATGGGGCACATAAAGTGACATTAGTTGAACCCTATAAATCTCAGGATATCCAACCAGGTGATTTTGTTCGAATTCTGGATATTCCAGAAGAAGAACAATATTTTTGGGATAATGCTAATAAACCACTTGAAGGTGACACATTCAGAGTTGATGACGTTGTTTATCATAGTATGTGTGGGACTCTTATATACATCCGTGTCAACGGTAGACGTCACCTATTTATGGAACCTTATGTGGAAAAAATATTAGATTATGACATTATTTAGAAAGGAGAGTGCGTCCCATGGAGTTGTTTTATAAACTACTGCGATTTGTCCATCAAAAATTAACAAATCCATCGCATATCAAGGTTGGTGATATCGTTCGTTACAAGGGTCTTGAATTGCGAGTGATGCGAATTAACACCGTTGATGACAGCGCGATTTTGTCCGAATGGCGTTCCTGGGAGTGCGTACCCTTGCGTAAACTAAAATTGGTCAAATCTGTCAAATTACCAAATTTAAAACCGGGTGATATGGTCAAGATTAATGATGTCACCTATGGAGAAATGGACACATATAATTTTGATTGGGCGTTTGTTATGGATGCGATTATCGAGAGTGGTAAAGAGGTTGAGGTTATACGTGTTGAGTCAAGACCTGGAGATGGTCAAATTGCAGTCGTTAATTGGCAAGGTCTTCAGGCACCCTTTATGACTTATCATGTAGAATTGGTGATTGATTATGACATTATTTAAAAAATTAATCGACAAATGTTTCCCCAAGTTGCAAAAAGGGGACATCGTCGTTTATCGAGGTAGGAAACAACGGGTTATTGGAATTAAGGCCGAAATGTATTTCATAGACGCATTTAGAACCAAATATATCCCTCACCCCCAGTTGTCCGTTAGTGGGTTTATCCATCGAAGACGAGCTGATGGAATTTTCCTTCGTAAAATTGGACACAAAGATATCCCTGATTTTAAAATTGGCGATATTGTTATTTCTCAGCCTATATCAGATGACGAATGGTATTCGTATCCAGAATGGGTGCCAGTTGGTTCGAGAAAAATCATCACCAATAATACAGGAATTGTCGTGCGTATCGCGAAAAACAAACACCTAACTGAAAGTTATTGTGATTGCGACGAAACAATTTGGGTAAAATTTGAAGTCGACCAGTTGCCTGTACCACTCAGTCCCTATCATTTGGAGAAACCAACCGATTACGATATAATTTAAAAATCTTAGAAAGGACGGCATTTATTATGCAATATAGTGTTGACACCATTTCACGTGGTGTTATTAACCACTTAAACCGCGACCATAGATACGAACCAATAAACCCGGAGGACGTAGAAGACCTTGTCAAGGCGATGATTCGTATTAATCCACCACGTGGAATGCACGATTCCAAATTCATTAATAGAATTTACGCAGCCATCGTTCGAAAACCAAAACATTATACCACTGAAGAATTGGTCCGAAGTCTTCATCCTGTTGTTGAGCGAAATAGCCACAAAAAGATGTTTTCCTTGGTAAAATTATATGCTCTCATCATCACTGAAGGGTCCATGCAATCCTTTTGCAAACGTGGTCATAAAGAGTTGAGGCAATTTCGCAAGGCTCGCATTCACGTCAGTCGTGGCCCATATCCTTGGATTCATTACTCAATTGATGATTTGGAAGCTATTTTAAACGTTTTGGTTGATAAAAAAGTGATTTCAATTAACCCAATTTATAACAATGATTACGATATTATTTAGAAAGGTAGGTGGCACATGCGCCCATTCGATGATGAAATGGAAGTTAGAGGGCAACAGCGTCAACGTTATTTCGAGGACCCAAATTATAGAAAATGGTCTGATATCCAACGTAATTCGACATTGAATCTATACGACGCAACGCCTGACCATGATTTTTTCATTTATTATTTATTCGGGAGTTGTAAAACCGCATCCAATTTACCAAATGATATTCGAAATCAAATGGACAAGGGCAAAGAATTGCCAATCAATTGGGGCGCACTTTACTCATATTTTGACGAACGTCTTAACGACCCCGAGAATGATTACAAACACCAGTTCACATATCAGGGTTATTACACACCCGGTTGTAACGATGAGGTGTCACTTATTGAAATCCTAGAAGAATACCGTGAAATCCTACTACAACCCGAATACGACATTGTCTAGAAAGGTGGCAATATGGTTAGAAGTATAGAACAACAACTTGAGTATAGAAAAGAACGTCGAAAACAATTTTTTGAAGACGCGAATTATCGAAAATGGTCAGATATAACATATATTAACGATTCGGAATATGAAGGTTGGCGTGACGACTGTTTTTTCGAGTGTTATTTGCGTAATACAAGGTTTAGCGTTTACGACCTCAATTTAATTGAGGAAATATTTCAACAAGGTGACGACGCTCCAGTCAATTGGCAAAACTTTTATGCCTATTTTGATACGCAATTAAATGACAAGGATAATCGCTATAAGCGGGAAATCAATTACTTTAAATTTTATCCAGGCGGTATAGGTGAGTCAGACGACACCAAAGGATTAACGGTTATACAAATACTCGATAAATATCGCGACCAACTCCTACACAACAACTACGATATCATTTAAAAACACAGACGATAAGTCTGTGTTTTTAAATTATTCTTTTCGACCCTTAATGAGTGCTGTAGCACCCAAGAGGTTTAGAACACCAATGAGTCCAGTTGCACTAGCTGCAACACCGGTTTTTGGTAATTCTTTGGGTTTAGTTGCATTTTCGGATTTCTTAGCTGTTTCCTTGATGACTTGTGGTTTGTCCTGACCTTTTTCAGGCTTGAATTCAGGTTTGGCCAATACAGGAGCTTCCTTAGCATTCTCAAATTTGAATTCAGGTTTGACTAATACAGGAGCCTCTTTATCGTTCTCAAATTTGAATTCAGGTTTGACTAATACAGGCGCCTCTTTATCATTCTCAAATTTGAATTCAGGTTTGACTAATACAGGAGCCTCTTTATCATTCTCAAATTTGAATTCAGGTTTTTCAAGAACTGGAGCCTCTTTGTCATTTTCAAAAACAAATTCAGGTTTTTCAAGAATTGGTGATGCTTGAGCCGTAATTGGTTTTTCTAGTTTGTAGATATGCGCAATACCAGTACCATTTCGGTCTGAGTCTGTTGCACCTGTATATTTGTAGTTACCAATTGTTCTGGTTGGGCCAACAAGTCCAATAACAGATGGTTGAATCTCTGTTTTGCGGTCTTCTAGGAGATATCGAGTTACTTTGACCCCATCTTTGTCAACTGTTGATGCTGCCGTCAGAACTTCTGATTTTGGTTTTTCAACAACCGGTGTTTCAGATTTCACTTCGTCAAGAACGTCATCATGTTTCCGTTCATAACTAACATCAGTCAACTTTTTGTAGACATATTTGACAATTGTTACTTCGCCGGCTTTCACCTCACCATTTTGATTATCAGGTGTTTTAACTAGTTCATATCCGGTAGTTGTAACCTTGACATAGTCATCTGTCGGTTTACTTTCACTAATTGATTCAACTGGGATATTTTTGGCACGTGTACTATATGATTCACCGGGTTTAGCATTTGTTTTAATATTTTCTGATGGTGCTACTTCATTACCTTCGGTATCCACATACATAGCAATAACTGAGCCAGGTTTCACCTTATTAAGAACACCATCGTGTTTTGGTTCATAACTAACATCAGTCACCTTTTTGTAGACATATTTGACAATTGTCACTTCACCGTCTTTCACCTCACCATTTTGATTATCAGGTGTTTCAACTAGTTCATATCCTGTAGTCGTAACCTTGACATAGTCATCGGTCACTTTACTTTCACTTAGTGATTCAACTGGTATATTTTTGGCATGTGTACTATATGCTTCACCAGGCTCCACATTTGTTTTGATATTTTCAGATGGTGCCAATTCATTACCTTCTGTATCCACATACATGGCAACTACTGAACCATTGGTTACATTTTTTTCAACACGTTTGTAAATGTATGGTATGGTAATTGTTTCTTTTGCCGCAACTTTTCCAGACGCGTTTCCTGGAGTTTGTACCAAATCATAATGTGCATATGTTTTGCGAGTCAATCCATTAATTGTGTTTGTTGTAATCGATTCGTCAAATACTTTAGGAGACGTTGTATATCCCTCACCAGCTGGGGCATCTTCTTTCACGGTTACGTTTAAGGCTAATTGGTTACCGTTTGTGTCATAATGAGTGGCAACAACCGAGCCTAATTCCACCGCGCGCGGTTGTTCGGCAGCTTCGATTTGAGCATCCGTAGTTGGTTTTACAGTGTCAGCTGCAACCACACCTTGTGATAAAAATACAGATGCAATAACTGCACCAGCAAGACCATAACCTTTGATGGTTCTAAAAGAGAATTTTTGAGTTTTAAGGTTCATAAATTGACCTGTCTTTCATTTGTATTTATATTCCAAATTTGGGGAACATATCATTATATCTAAAGTATATCACAAATATATACCCGTGTCAAGGAATTTTGCAATTATTTTGCATATTTTACCAAAATTTTGAATGACCCCGGCATACGCCGGAGCCACCCAACGGGGTTTACAACCCCGAAACCCCAATCTATTTCAGAAAAAAATTGTTTTTGTCATTTTAAGGAATTATTCTATCGGGGTATATACATTATGAAAAAATTATTTGGTCTCATTTTACTGTCACTGTTATTTTCATCCCCGACAACCGCTTTAGCACGTGGGGGTCACGCACATTCACATGCCCATTCACATTCTCATTCCCACTCACATTCACATTCATCCCGTTCATCATCACACTCTTCGAGTCATTCATCATCGAAATCATCTAGTAAATCGTCATCTAGTCATTCATCACATTCGTCTAGTAGTCGTTCGACGCGAAATGGATTTCGAATTTTTGGGTCTAGACCGAGAAGTCGAGTTTATGTTCCTAGCACACCCGTTCAAAGCTGGAAGAAAATCCCACAACCAAACACAACTGCACCAGTTGACAATGGATTTGTATATCCAAGTTTGACTCAACGTTTATTGTTCATGCCCCGTCCAATCACTCATTCGACGAGCCAATCTGATGATTTTGGAGACGATGATAGTGATGGTAAAACAATCATCACTGTAATCACTGTCATTTTTGCTGTTCTAGGTGTTATAGGATTGACCATGCACATTAAGGATAATTTGTCAAATTAGAATAGGTAGGTATCAGCAATGAATATTTCAGAATTAGTTGAAAAATTAGAAGCTATCGGACTATATGCTAGCAACGAAGACTTGATGATGCTAGACTACGAAGGTGGTAGTGGTACGATTGAATTTACTGACGACAATAGTGTCGGCTACTATTTCAAAATCACAGATAATCACTTTGACATGAATGCTGCAGAGCACACTGTTCAAATTTGCTATCGTAAACGTATTCACATGGATAATTCCGTATTTTGCGTTTTCACTCACAAATCTGGTAGTTTGGTTGAAATTGAAGCCTCTATTATCTTTTTGAACGAGGATGAGTTATTCGCTCGACTACAAAAAGCGATTGAGTCATTTGCGGGGTTGGAATTAAAATAATGAAAAAGAAATTTCTATTTATTATCCCAATATTAGTTATTGGTTTTCTCATCTATTGGTTCTGGCCACAACCGACCATTCCAGCCATTATTGATGAAGGTCAGCATATTAGTCAAGAAACTCGTAAAATCATTGAAAAGGATAATGCTGAAAATAAAATCAAAATCCAGTATTTATTCTACAACGAAACAGACGAACAATTGGAGAACAAGGCTAAGTCCTTGAAACTAGACCAAAAACATGATGTCTTCTATGTACTCATGAAACCGTTAAATGATAAACCATTTAAAGATTATTCCGACACATATTATGTACAAGCTTCACCTAGCCTTGAGAAAAAACTAGTGGATGACCATCCAGATTTAACATATTTTGTTGGTCCATATATGTATGGTAAAAATTATGACGGGGCCGTCCTCGAGGTGAACTCACTATTACGTTCACCGCTTTATTTTTATAGTAATAAAAATTATATCAACCCTTATAATGTTGTCATCGCGATTTTGTACATCCTACTGTTTGTCATAATAATTCTTAAAATTTTGGTAGCGATATTCGACGACGACGATAACGACCACGGTGGTGGTTTATCGGATGATGAAGCCGCAATGCTAGCAACCACAGCTGTCACAAATGCAATGTTAGCCAACTCCGTTATCATTAACAATTCACACTAAAAACAACACGAGGTATCACAATGAAAGTAGTAACTATGGGTAGCACCCTTCGCTTATTCCCTGACGATTTAACAGTGACTGATTCAATCCCTGTTGGAACTTATCAAATCCAATTTAGCGAAATGAGTGGTTATTCGCTCGCTAAAATCAAGGATTTCCACCATGAAGGTAAGGTCTATGGTGACCATATTGCGCTAGTCGATAAAATCGTTAGTCGTTATCAAATGACCGACAAGAACTTTGGAACCATCTTGGGTGGGCGAAAGGGAACTGGTAAATCTATGACTGCCCGTATTATCTCAGAACGCCTCATGGAGTTGGGTCTGCCGACCATCATTGTGACGCAAAATACACCGGGATTATCAGGTTTCCTACAATCTATTGAGCAACCTGTATTTGTTCTCATTGATGAGTTTGAAAAGATTTTCCTATATGATAACGACAATGATGAACAATCACAATTCCTCAGTGTCTTTGATGGTTTCCATCACAACAACCATTTCTATCTAATCACCATCAACGACTATACGAAATTGAATGAATATTTCCGTGGCCGTACGGGGCGTTTCTATTACGATATCACCTTTGGTAAGATGTCGGTAGATGAAATCCATGATTATATCCATGATTGTGTGGAACCACAATATATCACAGATTCTCTAATTTCACTTCTTTATCGTTTAGGTACCAACTATGACCAGCTGAATGCTATCGCTCGCGAGTTGAATCTTGGGGAATCAATTGAAAACATCCTCAAATATCTTAATTTGGGACTTGTTGACAATCGTTATGACAATTATGAAGCGACATTTACCTTCTCTACTGGTGTAACCATCAAACGACGGGTTGGTATTGATTTACTCTATCCAGATGTGACATTGAGAGTTGATGATACTGTTCGAACCAAACAAGGGGAAATCAACTACGATTTTGCATTTAATGTACCTGGTGAGGCATTCACCTTTGATGATGGGAATCTTGCTTTTGACTTGAATAAAATCGGAAAAGTCCATGATGTAAACGAGGGATTTGAACCATCCGAAGATGATGATGTAACCTACGGTACATTTGGTGATTTGGTTTCAGTTTCACTAGTACCATATGAACAAAAATTAGCATATTAACAAACAATAGGTAGTACCAACAATCGGTACTGCCTATTTTTGAAAGGAAAAATTGATGAGGACAGATAACCAAGAAATGAAGGTTCGAACAGAATTACGTAAGAAATATTTCGAAGACCCCGAATACAACCAATTGTCTAATATCATAGATTGTACCTTTGATGATGACTATGGTGGAAGGCGTGATAATCTTGCGATTTTGTCTTACATTGTTGGTTGGGAAGTTTTTGTTGGCCACAGTATCACAATTGACGACCTTTTGGCACATCAGGATGACCCTCGTGTCAATTGGAAGGTTATCTACCAATATGTGGACGAGAGACTAAACGACAAAGATGGTAAGTGGAAAGACGAGTTAATTGACCACACTTACCCACTGAATACCTCAATTAAAACATTTTTAGACGATTATCACCATCTACTACTTGCTCCAGAATTTGATATGATTTAGAAAGGATATCGAGATGAAACAATTACTATCACATTTGACAAACATTCCACCAATCATTGGTTATATCCTCGGTGGTTTGTTGATTATTTTTATTATTTTATCCGCAATCGCGGCGAAGAAAAGTGATGATTATTATTCCAATGAAAATCCATATTTGATTTCATCTATATCAAGTTTAGCTATTATGACGGTCATTTTTATAGGTGCAACATTTAGAACATCTTATGTCGATGGGCATGCACGGGACTATGTAACTGTACGAAAAGAAAGTGATACCATTGTCATCGATAGTCATAGTATGTTTATTGAAAATAAGAGACTTCCAATTAAACAACAATTTGGCGAAACCATTATCGTTGAATATAATGATGTGGATTATGTACTCTACGAATATCAACTGAAATAGGTCAGAAACGGAATCATCTACCAACACCCAATAGACAGTTATGACATGATTTAGGTAAATTCAGTAAAATAGGTCAAAACCACCGCTCCGCCAATACCCAATTGGGAACAATTTGTAGGGAGTAAATACATTTTTAAAGGTGGTTTGTTATGACCAAATCTATTCTAAAGAAATTCGTACATGACGAATTCAACAATTCTTACAAAGAGCTTAAATGGCTCATTGATGACGGTGACATTGAGACCCTCGTTGACATTCAACAAGAACTCAATTGTGGTTCTCAATTAGAGGTTCTAGAACGTTTTGAGAAATGGGTGACTGGAAAATTCACTCGTGACTCTATGAGTGACATTTTGTCACTTATCTACGAAGTTCTCGATGATTGGAATGACTATTCCGATTGGGTTGATGAAGATACTTATTACTACTTGTATATCATCAACGATAAAGAATATCTGGAATATGAAATAGCCCATGAAAGTACCTTTGTAAGGTCTGTTGAGAGAGTTGTCAAAATCGAATTTCTAAACTAATTAAAAATACCCCCGGGATTCCGGGGGTGTTTTAGTTTTCGAACAACATATTTCCAAAATCAATTAAAAATTAGGGGGGGGGTACCTATGAGTTATATTTATGCCTTATATTTTATTGAGCAAAAAGCCGTCAAAATAGGAAAGGCCAATGATTTATTAAACCGGTTATCTGATTTAGTTTCGACTTGGGGAAACATAGACCCTTATAGGGCTAAAGCGTGGGAAATTGATGAACAATTAGTTGTTGGAGGAGAACAGCAACTACACAACAAGTACAAAAAATATCACAAACAAATGCCCGAAGGTGACGGTTCGACTGAATTTTTTGAACCGGAAATTTGGGAACTATTGAGTGAACAATTCGTACCAATCTCTAAGACGCGTATCATTGACAGGGTTAATCGCACTAGTAAACAAAAACCGAAAAAGAATTCACGTATCACAATAAGTCTGTCACCAGAAGAGAGAGAACAATTATTCGTTTTGTATGGCTCAACTGTCGGCATCAAAACCGAGTTGCTGAACAACATAGCGATTCAATTATCAGATGACAAACTGAAGAAACTACATGAACTTGAAAGTACAAAGACTATCGAATCCTTAGAGCGAGAAAATATTGAACTCAAACGTCAACTAGCAATCAGTCGACAGCAACACCAAAACGCACTGAAGGAACGTGATAGCGCAAAACACAGGTCAAAGTGGGCATGTGACAGATATGATGCTATCAATGCAGAATGGAATGAGTTCTTAAACGAACCAACCGATGAGCAAAACAAAATTATCAAAGAACATTTATTAAAGGTTAAACAAGATATACTTGAACGAAATGCATCATCACAGTCGCAAGTATATGGCGCTCAGGGGAGTAGGGACTATTATATGCGGGAGATGACAGCGGCCCGTAGACATGTACGAGTCGCACGTCGCCTTTTAAAGAGGTCAATGACGTTAGTGTCATCATTACGACCGACGAAACCAACCAAATCAATGAAAAAATATGTATCCGACATTGAACAATTTTTGGTTGACATCGAATTAATATAAACCTAGAAAGGCATCACACCAATGACTAAAATCATTCTCGCGTTTCCCTGCATGGGAAAGACCCATTATGCAAAAGAGCACCCAGACATCGCGTTAGATTTGGAAAGTTCGGACTTTTTGTTTGATAAAACAGGTTACGAACATTTGAGTTCTGAAGAATTCAAAGGCATCCCAAATCGCACTCGTAAAGAAAATGGTCTTTGGGATTATATTAAAGCAATTGATGACGCCGTAAAAAGTGGTCAATACAAGTATGTCTTTGCTGCTCAAAATCCAGAAATCGTAAAGGCCCTCATTTTCATGGGTCATGACGTGCACTACGTCAAGCCGCTACCAGTAGTTGAATCTGAACGAGTGTTCCGCACACGCGCTCAACTCCGTGGGAATAATGATAGTTGGATTGAAGGTACTATCAAATTCCTTATTCCATCTCCACTTTCGATTTTCGACAGCAAAGAATTGGAACATGTCTATGTTCATTTTGCCCCACCAAAGGACTATTTAAGTGACTTCTTGGATAAGACCTTTGACTGATAATCATTCGGAATACCCGAACAATTCCTAAAATATCCAAGGGTGTGAAAACACTTCTTGGATAGATTTGGATTGAAAATTGGATTTTGTGTAAGCGTTCTCAAATCCATCAACCATTAGGATTTTGTGGCTTCGACCTAAAAACTTCAGAAAAAATTAAAAAAATTTTTCTAGAGACTCTTTAAAATTTTTTTGCACTTTTTTATTAAAAAATAAGGTTTAGTTGAAAAACATTATAATATCAATGTTTGTAACCGCTAACATAAAATCCAATTTTTAATCTAAATTTGTCCAAATTGGTAAAATCATTAAAAAATTAACCAAATTCACTCAAAAATTACCTCAAAAACACCATTGTTCGTTACATATCGAACGTTTCGGCATATACATGCCAAAACATTAAACGGGGCATTCGCCCCGAAACCCCAAATCATTTCCGAAATTAAAAATTGTACGAGGTGGGAATTATGAAGAAGAAAATGACAATTACAATTAAACCAGAGCAAAAAATGCGAATCACAACAGATGAAGAAATGCAAATGTTTCTACATATGAAACGCAAAGGTTCATCAACGACCAAAAACGGCAAGGCTTATCGCCGTCGCGAAAAACATCATAAGCCAAATTATTAGAAGGGGGTGTCAACTATGACAATAAAAGTTGGAGATATAGTTCGTTATAGGGGTATGGAACAACGTGTAATGATGTGCGGTGTTCATGGATTTCTATTATCCCATGATAGGTCTATTGATGAGCCACTTGATAATTTAGATTTGGTTGAGTCCGTGACATTACCAAACTTAGATGTTGGTGATTGGGTGATTGTTAATAATATACCTATAGAAGAGAAAAAGACATATCCGACACCTTGGTATAATGGATGTGAGGGAATCGTTACATCTAATGAACACTATCAAATTAGGGCGATTTACGATACGGTTGATTATGGAAAAGTTATTAGACTTGACCATCACATGTTTCTACCGTATCACCTAACCCCAATAATCAATTACGATATAATTTAAAACGAGAGGCATATCTTTTAGAAAGGATGACAACTATGAATGTAAAAGTCGGAGACATCATCCGTTATAAGGGAATAGAACAACGCCTAATGATGTGTGGGACCCATATATTTCGATTATCTCATAATGGGAAAATTGGAGGTTCATATCACAACTTGGAATTGGTTGAGTCTGTGACATTACCAAACTTAGAGGTTGGTGATTGGGTGATTGTCAATGATATCCCTATTGAAGAAAAGAAGTTGTATCTAACGCCTTGGTATGGTGAGTGTGAAAAAATTGTCACATCTAGTGAGACTTATCAAATCAAGGAAATTTGTGATACGTTTCTTTATGGGAAAGTTGTTAAAATTGACAACTGTTGGTTTTTGCCTTATCATATAGCACCAACAAACAACTACGATATAATTTAAAAACGAGAGGTATCGAAAATGAAATTTACACAAACACAAACAACTAAAACAACACTTGGACCACAAATCGCTATCGGTGAATTCGAAGGTCATGTAACTCACGCAAAACCGGGTAACTATTTTGTCTACGATGTTAAACGTGAATCAGGGACTGATGAGATAGCACTACTATTTGTACACGAAGACGAAGTGCAAGATGTCAACAAATTATTACCGAAATTAGACATCGATGTCTTCTGCGGAGTCGATGGTGGTTCATATGGAATCATCACAAAACCAGAAGGTTCTGGGTTCACATCTGATGAATGGTTTGACCGTTTAGAAGACGATGAGACCAGCAATCAAGAATGTACAGATGGATATGTAGCCTATACGAACCACGGTGACGGTAGATTCCCCGTCTATACAAATCCAGACCATTCGGTATTCCTACTTGATGATTGTGATTTGTATTTGCAAGAATTACTCTCAGACCAAGGTGTTGATTATGATAACCTCGAACGAATTGAAGGTTATTTCATTGGCAATGATGAAATTCAGGTAGAATATTATATACCTGTTGACCAGAATACAGCCGAATTCAATATGTTCAAAAAACCAATCGACAAAAATCTTCGCGACATCACAAACCTCGTCAATACCTTAGTAGAAGTACAACATCTAACATCCGACAAACGCTAAGAAAGATTTCATAATAGTGGCCTACAATATAGTAGGTCACACATAGGAGAAAACGTAATTTAGAAAGGGGCGCATAAGAATGCGAACAATAGAAGAAGAAATCGATTTACGAACTGAGCAACGAAAACGATATTTTGAAAATCCAAGGTACAGAAAATTATCTGATTACTTAGACATAAACGACAGCGAATACGGTGAACTATCCGATTGCTATTTATTTTATCGGTATGTTGTAGGTTGTAGGTTTACAGAGTTAACAAAGGATAATGTTGAACGCGCCATGAATCCGGATACGAATCAAACGATTGATTTTGAAGCTGTTTACGCCTATTTTGATGAGCGGTGCAATGATAAAAACAATGCCGCCATCCCAGAGATAGTCCTTATACCCCTCCCTTTTGTCAATACCACTGTTCAAGACCTTCTTGACAAATATCGAGATGTGGCGATGAAACCACCTTATGATATTGTATAGGAGGTGACACAAATGGAAATCAAAATCGGAGATATTGTTGAGTACAGAGGTCAGCATTGTCGCGTGATGAGTCAATCGAGTTCCGTAAGGGGCTATGGGCGCCCCCAATTTGAGATAAGATGCCATGATTTCAGAGAGCACATATACCCGGAGCAGGTAACATTAATCGAATCTGTAAATCTACCAGAATTTATGATTGGGGATAGGGTTTGCGTTGATAATGTTCCGGAATTCGAAAGACGACACGAATATGGATTTTGGGTCACTGAAATGGATGACTATATTGGTAATGATTATCAAGTTACTAAGTATGAATATAATTCCAAATTTGGATCAATCGTAGAACTCGGCGGTGATTGGTGGTTTCATACGTGGCATCTCATCCTTATTGGTGATTATGATATTATTTAGAAAGGATAATAAATGGATATAAAAGTTGGTGATATTGTTTCATATAATAATAATCACGCGCGTGTTATGCGTATCATAGAAGATGATGAAGACGGTGAGTATAAGGCTCATTTGGTTGCACAAAAATTAGATATCCACATACCACTTGATGAATTAGAACTTATTGAATCTGTCGAGTTGTCAAATTTTGAACCTGGTGACCTAGTTATTGTTCGTAACATACCACAATATGAAAAGGAACTTTATGGTTGTGGATGGTTGACGTCTATGAATAAGATTTTGGATGGTGAACCCCATACAATTAAACACGTAGTAACCCACGAAGAAGAAGGTATCATTGTCCAAATTAAAGGATGTTGGTTCCAAGCCTATCATGTCGAGCATGCACAAGATTATGATATTGTATAGGGGTGTATTACTATGGAGATTAAAATTGGAGACATTGTTCAATATGCCGGTCAACGCTGTCGCGTGATGAGGCAACCAAACATTGCGAGAAACTATGAACACCGACTATTTGATATAAGATGTGACGACTTCAAAGAACGTGTATACCCAAGCAATGTCGTTTTAATCAAATCTGTAAATATTCCTGAATTCGTAATCGGAGATATGGTTCATGTTGATGATGTCCCTGAATGCTAAAGACAATACGAAGACGGCTTTTGGGTACCTGAAATGGATGATTACATTGGTAATGAGTATCGAGTCACTGAATCTGAATACAATTCCGAATTTGGACCGATAGTCAAACTCGGGGAATGGTGGTTCAACGCTTGGCATCTCATTTCCATTGGGGATTATGACATAATTTAGAGAGGATACGAAATGGATATTAAAGTTGGAGATATTGTTGAATACCACGGCACCCACGCGCGTGTTATGCGTATTGAAGACGATTATAACGGAGCGCATATAGCTGAGTTAGCCGCTCGAGAATTTAATGAGTATGTGCCCATTAATGAACTGACTCTTATCGAATCGGTTCAATTATCAGAATTTGAACCCGGTGATTTGGTAGTTGTTCATGATATACCTACCTATGAAAAGGACAATTACACATGCGGATGGATGCCTAGTATGGGGTTCACGCTAGATGGGCAACCTCAAAAAATCATAGATGTGCAAGGTGACGACGAAGAAGGTCTTATTGTCAAAATTCACGACTATTGGTTCAGCGCTTACCATATTACACACGTACAAAATTACGATATTGTTTAGAAAGGATTAGCATGTTAGAAAAATTTTTAAGTATTCCAAACCCTTTTGCCCTGTTATGGTTTGCTCTCACCATAATATCTATTACCATTGTGGTTATCGTCACTAAACGTACGGAATTGGAATTTGATGATGTGTTAATACCGTGGATGGTGGTGCACATCGCTATCCTTATATTTTGTGGTTATGGGACTGATAGAGTAGAGCAGGTTAATGTTTCTGACTATCAGTGGAAACAAATTTATACAAATGATATTGACGCCAAAGTCACACTCGAACCCGCTGGATTTTTTGTAAATGGTAATAGGCACACAGTTGTTGAAGCTGGTCAAGCACTGGGTGAAAATGCACATCTGTTCGAGGTTGGTAAATCGAATCGACCAAACCAAATCAATTATAACATCGTAGCAAAAACGGACAAGGAAACTATCACAAAACGTGTCGAGTTATCAAATGTCATTGTTGATGGTGAAATTACAAAGACTTCGAAAATTGTAAAAATCGAATATCGCCCTTATAAGGGTTATTATCAAAAATTAGGTTCCGCAACAGGTGATATGATTCCAGCGCTAGAAGGTAGTGCTGAAATTCGAGTCACACTTCAAAACAGCGCCAATAGCAAATTGAACGATTTGTTCGACCCGGAAAAATGAGGTAGGTGATGACTAATGACAATTAAACCAGGTGATATTGTAGAATATCGAGGTAGGTGGGTCCGTGTCATGACGATGGATATCACATCATCAGGGCCTAGATTTACACTATCTCATTTTGGTTGGTGCGGGGCAACACCGGGTGATGACCTCAAACTCATCAAGTCTATCCCAAAACCAACTATAAAAGACTATGACGACGTCATTGTCCACCCAATATCCGATTCCGAAAAGAAAAATTATGGAGTTGGTTGGGGTCGAGATATGGATGGATTAGAGTCCTCAAACATTTCTCATGAAATTACACATGTTCATTACAATGATAGATATGGATGGATTGGGCGTATTGGTGGTTATAACTTCCAACTCTACCATATTGAAGCTGTCAATAATTTCGACATGATTTGAGAAAGCTATCATTTGGAAAAAATTGATGACTTCGATATTATTTAGAAAGGAACCTATACATGGATATTAAAGTGGGTGATATTGTCAGAGTCGGTGGTCGTAAGCAACGTGAGCAACGTATCACTCGACGTAGCGCTAAATATGTCACATTATCGCACACTGGCACTGTACCAATAGGATATGTCGAGCACTGTTGTGTAATGGTGCAACCTATTGCACTGCCGAAACTTGCTGTTGGTGATTTTGTTTATGTACACGATATCACAGAAGATGAGAAAAATAACTACTACCTCGAGTGGTGGTCCGCAAAAGACGAATATATCGACAAAATATGGCCGGTGACGTATGTCAGAGATGTTAGTGATATTGTTGGTGGTGGTCAAATTGCAACCTTGGGTGACGGTCAAGGCTTTCACACTTACCATTTAGAAAAAATTGATGAGTTTGATATTGTTTAGAAAGGAACCTATACATGGATATTAAAGTAGGTAATATTGTTCGTTTCGAAGGTCGCGATGTTCGCGTACTGCGTATTGGTTCGTCTATTTTACTAAGTTATTTTGGGCCTGTTCGTGTCAGTTTGGATAATTTAGAACTTATCGAGTCATACGACCCGCCAAAATTTGAAGTTGGTGATAGCGTGACCATTCTCGATATCCCTAATATCGAGCGCATGCATTACGGTCCTGGTTGGCGAAGTGAAATGACGCAAATGATTGGGTCAACCCAAATCGTGACGGAGATTAGAGATGATAAATATCTCGGTCAACGTGTCAGATTGGATGGGTGGTGGTTCTATACCTATCACTTGGAACCAGAAAATAATTATGACATTGTTTAGAAAGGGGTCTATACATGGATATTAAAGTAGGTGATATTATACACTATAACGGTCGTGATGTGCGAGTGATGAAGTTGGAGGGTGTCCCAAAATTAGCCCATTTTGACCTGGTGTATACTATACTGACTGATGATATGCTGGTAGAATCAGATAACTCACCTGAGTTTAAGGTTGGTGACGAAGTGGTTATTCAGCCAATCCCGAGAGAGGAGCGACTATGTTACGGCTCAGGGTGGCATAGTTCAATGACATCACTTGTGGGTTCGACACAAACGGTTACAGGGGTCAGATACAATCCCGGGCGCGGTAGGCGCGTAAAACTCAGTGGCTTTTGGTTTCAAGTTTATCATCTAGAATATGCTTCTCAGTACGATATGATTTAGAAAGGGTCATAAAATGACAGTAAAAATTAGTGATATTGTGTCATATGGGGGACATCATTACCGCGTTATGAAATGTTCTCCTAGAACAGTATATATTTCCAGTAAAAGCGGTGACCACGTTGTACCGGTGTCTGATGTGACCCTTGTCAAATCTACAACCTTACCGAACATCGAGGTTGGTGATAATGTAATTGTTCACGTCATTCCTCGATACGAAAGAGACGAAGAGATGGATGGTGTTTGGGTATCTGAAATGGACGAATTCATTGGTGGTACCTATGTAGTCGAGAAAACGTGGAGTCATAAGGAATACGGACCACTTGTGAAATTAAATGGATATTGGTTCCAAACCTATCATCTAGAGCCCATCCACGCTTTTGATATGATTTAGAAAGGACTGTACAAATGACAGTAAAAGTTGGTGATATCGCCCAATACAAGAACCTATTTATCCATATGATATAATTTAGTTCGTAAACATACGTTTCCGAACGTTTTTAATGGGGCTGACCGCCCCAAACCCCAAATTATTTGTGAAATTAAAACAAACGCACTACGAACTATCTATTTTTAACAAATAGAATTGTTTAGTTCGGAAACATACGTTTCCGAACCTTTTTAATGGGGCTTTTAGCCCCAAAACCCCAAATTATTTTTGAAAATAAAAAATTAGAAGACGGAGAAATATAATGAAAAAATTGAACAAACGCGGAAAAATTGCACGCAACCTCTCTTTTGCACTTGGACTCCTCTTCGTAATTGGGGCTCCCGGTTCTCTTGAAGTTGGTACTGCATCACTTGTAAACGTTTTGACTACTGAAGTAATCGGTATGGCACTCATCACATTTGCAAGCTATTTGACTATTTTGACACAAGGTGACTAAGGGGGAAGAATCATGCGAGTAGAAACACAAAAATTACGCGAACTCATTTTGAGCACCGGTACCACAAAGACATGCGCGACAAGACGCGCCAACGAAACTGAACGTGAAGGCGGCTACATGTTGCGAGCCCTTATCTGGGGCATTAAAACTTTTGGTCCGAGCGCACCAACACGCGTGGTCTTTATCGACAAAAATGACCCGTTTAAATCGATTGCGGCATATGCACGCAAACACGGTTATAAGCAAACAATTTAGAAAGGTGGCTTCAATATGCTGATTCCCTACAAATGCACAACAACTGTTTTCGTAAACGCACCACTTGATGCATTAGAAGGTGCAGCATTTGAACAGTTACCAACGGAAATTTTAGAAGACCCAACCATTGAGTTGGAGCAGATGCAAACACTCAATAATGATATTTACGACGGTGTTTATCAAGGTGAGATACTCCTTGTTCTCACAACAAAAAGAAATTTTGGAGAGCCAGTTCCGTCTGGTTTTTACATGGAAGGATGTTAATCTATGGAAGAGAAAGTAGTGGGCACCACGTTTGCCACACAAAAACCAATTGAAGAATTAACGGGACGTCTTGTCCCAGCTGAAGAAGGTTCTAAAGGTGTTAGTGAATTTCACACAACAGCACTTTTAGTTGCCGAACCCACAAACCCGTATGACCACACCGCTGTTGGTGTAATCGTTCGCGGCAAAGACGGAAGTGCCGTCCGTGTCGGTTATTTAGCAAAACAATCGCCAACTAAAGAAACATTGAACGGATTGACAGCGTGTGAATTGATTATTTATTTATACTCAGAAATCGGAATGACCGATTCTTATCAAATCAAAATGAATTAGTAATTAAAATCTAGTAGAAAGGATGTGATGATATGCTTACAAAACGTGAATTAATTAATTTGGGCATTTTCCTATTAGGCCTATTTTTCATGTGGCTCATGTATGACCGTCATCAATTGATTTGGTCAATCATTAGCACTATTTTACTATTCATATCAGCTGTTATGTACCTTTGCGGTCTCATTGCACATCGAAATGACTGGATGGACCGCTATAAGAAGAAGTAGGTATCCCCATGACCGATGTTACTATTGAATTACCTGGGCTATCAGATTGGTTTGATACCATCAAAGCCCGACATGGCGAATTAGAAGAAGAATTATCCTATATTCGAGCTGATTTGGAACGCTGTCGCGCCATACTAGGTGATGCCCAATTGCATAGTTTCCCACCTTTTGAACAAGCAATTACACCGCATGGTGGCAAGGTAGATGATTATGATATCATCTAATTTTAAGACCTGGAAACAGGTCTTTTTTTAATTTACCGGTTTATTTTTTTAAAAAGGAAGTGAATATGAACAAAAATATTCTCACATACTATCCGCAGTTTAAGATTTTCACGGATGATTTCTTCAAAACACCTCCAATACACCCACATGGTCAGGATGGCGCCGACGTTTCATCTCTTTACCCCAAGTCATTACGTAAGGTTGTAGTTCACGGAAGCCCGACTATCACCAATCTCGGGAATGTATACGCCATCGTCGGGGTTCATGGTATGTCGTCACTGGACGATTATGTCAACCCAGCCGACGAATATGATATGATTTAATGCTACGGACCTGGAAACAGGTTCTTTTTTGATTTACTGTTTTATTTTTTTCAGAAAGGATTTTCATGGACAAACTCGTTCTTTACACATTACCAAACTACATAAATATCACACTTATCATTCTTTTGGTTGTGATTGTTACATCTTTTGCTACATTTGTATTTGCGGTAATCAAAAACAAAGAGACTTTAGGCACGATTACAAATACAATAATCTACATCTCTTTGGCGTTATCTGTTGTACTTATAGTTTCTGCACGTATTGCCAGCTATATTATGGTTAACGAACAATCATACACTATCACAAAAACAGACGATATTGTTCGTGTAAATAGTCATTCCGATTGGATTGATAATACAACCTACACTATTATCGGTCATAGGGACGGTGTCTATTATTTAGAAGACAGAGAACACTCTAAAAATCTCATTAAACTCTCAGACGATGAATTTGAGAAAATTACGAATCAATAATAACAGAAAGGTATAGATATGAATGAACTTGTACAAATTTCAGCCCCTTGGTGGGCAAATATTTTGTTAATTGCATTAACATTCATCATTGGTTTGTCGATGATTAGTTATTTTGTTGCATTTATCATGCTAAGTGAAAAACTAGGCGAATTTAGTATATATTCAGGTATAATATCTTTCATTTCATTCATGGTCTTCACTGTAGTGGGTATATGTATTGTCGGTTATACAATGGCAAATCCTAATGCGTACACCATTACTAAAACGGATGATACTATTCGCGTAAATAGTAAGTCTGATTGGGTTGCGAATTCAACCTATAACATTCTCGAGCACAAAAACGGTGTCTATTATCTTGAGGACCCAAAACACCCTAAAAACTTTATCAAAATTTCTGATGACGAGTTGGATAAACTGATGACTCAAAAGTAGAAAGGTGGTACCATGACCAAACAAGAACTGAAAGAATTACTTGGTGATGAATACCCTATTTCTGAGCGCCTAGAAGCCCGGTTGTTTGAACGATTGAACATCTTTCCTGGTGCCATCAGAGTCTATGCAAGAAGTTTAGGCAACATATGTTACAGAAGTAGTGAGTGGTTTTTGGTCGAGCAATTGTCACCTGATTTAGTATCTAATCCATTTGCCAAAACATCAGCATCCACCCATATGGATAATATCATTCAGAGCCGTAAGGTTCGGGATATTGATTGGGCAATTGTCTATCAATTTGTTGACACCTGTCTAGAAGACGGCTATATGAAGACCTTATTGAATACGAATCGTGAACGATTATTACAATTACAATTTGATATCATTTAAAACAGGGACTCATTTCTTAGTTCCTGTTTGTTTAGGAAGGAAAACTCATCATGAACGAACAAGAATTAAGAAATTTCCTAGGTGGTGATTACCCATCAGATTTGACCCATCAACGAATACTTAAAGAACGAGTCGAATCATTCCCAGGTGCGATTGAGATTTATAGACCCGACCCAAATGGTATTATTTACGACCGAGATAGTTGGTTTTTAGTGAGTCAACTAATACCTAGCTTAGTAACTGATTATGGGGAATCACCTGATTCACATTTAATCGACTTTATCAATAGTCCAAAAGCGTACACTGCAGATTGGGCATCTATTTACAAATTTTTTGATTTATATATGCATAATGATGAAGAATTGGCCGATATTTTGAACGAGCATCGTGACGAACTTCTTAGTGGTTATGATATGATTTAGAAAGGATAACTAATGGTTAGAACAATTCAAGAAGAATCTATCGTATGTGGAGTCATGCGTGATAAATATTTCGAAAACCCGCGTTATCGCAAGTGGTCAGATATAATACCACCCAGTGATAACAGTTATGGTGACAGACTTGAATATAATTTTTTCATCGATTATATTATGGGTGATGATAACAGTACGATGGACGCGGGTAAACTTTATACTCTATTGGACGCCGGACATAGTTTACCGATTGATTGGCAAGCACTATATTCCTATTTTGACGAACGATTTGCTGATGAGGACAACTATGCGGTTGATGAATTGACACAACCAATCCTTTCCAGCAACAATCTTGAGGCCATACGATGGTCTGTTATGGACATTTTGAATCATTATCGGGAATTTTTACTCGAAAATACATACGATATTGTTTAGAAAGGATAACTGATGGTCAGAACGATTAATGAAGAAATAAAACTTCGAAAACAACAACGCGAAGCCTATTTCGAAGACCCATCTTATCGCAAGTGGTCAGACGTAATTTACACACCTTCTATCTATGCTAATTGGTCTGAGAAGGGATTCCTCGCTGCTTATTTATTGGGTGATTGTGATTCATATATAGACCTGTCACGTATGTGTGAATTGCTCGCAAATGGAAAGCAACTACCCATCAACTGGAAGGCTATCTACAACTATTATGACGAGCGTTACAATGATGACAATAATCGCTTGTGGGGCGAATGGTTTCACGGTCTCCACAATCCTGGCGATGTTGTCAACAGTCAATCAATTAAAGCTATTCTGGAAAAATTTAGAAGTGAACTAATTGGTGACTATGATATGATTTAGAAAGGTGGTAGGTATGGAAATTGACGAACTTAAACAATATTTGAGGCGCACGTTCACTCAAGGGAATAGATATATATTTGATTCGAGATATGACGATGAGCGTCTCAAAACCACAGCACTTCGTTATCAATATTTCGGAGAACGAATGCTCCACATTTACAGACATGGTTTGTCAAATTGTTATACACGCGCGCACACATGGTTTTTGCTCGAAATGGTGAACCCAAATATAGCCTTGCATAGCGCGTCTATAAAACGTTCGCTCGAAGGTTTATTGAAAAATCCTGATACTGATTTATGGGATTCTGCATACGCTTATTATGACCATGTCGGGCATGGTAAATTCCAACCTACACTCAGTTCGTGGTTGGATAAACATAGAAATGAACTAACCACTTCCGAGTACGATTTTGTTTAGAAAGGTGGGCATGTGAGTATGCGAACAGTTAGTGAATATTTCGATTACGAACATGCGTTGCGTCGAAGTCATTTCGAACGAGACGGTTATCGTAAATTATCAGATGTACTAGATAAGTGTGGTAAACCTGACTATTACGATGCATTGCACAACGCTGCTGTATGATTAACCTTTGATTCATTCTGTATAAATTTGTAATTTCTTGTTATTTATTGTTGACAAATTCAATACCGCATGATATACTATAAGTGTAAGAAAGGAAATACTTATGAAATTACCAGAATATGCTAAACGCATTGGTGTTACACGCTTTACGGCCCACAAATGGTTCCATGAAGGTAAAATACCAGGCGCCTACCAATTACCATCTGGTTTGATTTATGTGCCTGATTCTATCTTCGATGCCGAAAAACCGAAACCAAAAGGATTGACTGTTGTTTATGCTCGCGTATCTTCATCTGAACAGCGTAAAACCAATTTGGAAACACAAGCAGAACGTCTCACTCAATTTGCGATTGCAAATGGGTGGGTAGTTGACAAAGTCATCAAAGAAGTTGGTTCTGGATTGAATGACGACCGTAAGAAATTAACCGATTTACTTCGCTCAGATGTTAAAATCGACAGAATCATTGTGGAGCACAAGGATAGATTGACTCGTTTTGGATTTAATTATTTACAAATCCTAGCTGATAAACTAGGGTTTGAAATTATCGTTGTGAATCCGACTATGACTGACCATGAAGACCTCATGCAAGATTTTGCGTCTATCATCACCTCTTTTTGTGCTCGGTTATATAGTCGTAGACGTGCTAAACGTCAAACGGAGAAAATCATTCAGAGTTTGAATCAGGAGGAATTTCATGCAGCTGACGGAACGTCATTTAATCAAACCGAATCATAATCTTTATGACCTATTCGATAATTTAACCTTCAAGGCCAAAAACCTTTATAATGTCGGTTTGTACCTGTATCGGCAGTCTTATTTTGAATACAGAAATAATCCCGAGCAGAAAGCCCTGTCATGGATGGATATCGATAGAAACCTCAGACAACAAAATCATGAAGATATTCGAGCATTACCTGCTAAAGTTGCAAATGCAGTTTTGAAAAATTTAGGTGAAAACATCGCATCTTATTGGGGATTGGTCCGTCGAAAACGAACTGGTGAGTCGACTCAACAACCAAACCTCCCTCATTATCTTCACAAAACAAAGGGTCGTTATCCAATAGCCTTTAACGCGCAGACGTTTGGAAAAGTGAGAGGGTCTCACAATGAGTTGATTTTATGTCCGAAAGGTCTTTGTATCCCCATTCCAACCAAAGTGGAGAAGCCAAAACAGGTTCGAGTCGTTCCAAAACATGGTAATTTTATTATCGAAGTTATTTATGACATAGAAGAACCCGTTTTGAATCATACATCTAACTATGCGGGAATTGATTTGGGTGTGGATAATTTTGCCACAGTCACATTTTCATCAGGTCAGAAACCTCTTATTGTGAAAGGTCTCGAACTCAAATCTATCAATCAAGGTTATAATAGGCTCATTGCTAAAGCACAATCATCGTTACCCGAATCTCAAAAGACTAGTAAATTCATCCACCGTCTTTGGTCACGTCGTTCGTGGATTCTTCAGTCGAAAATTCACCAAATAACGGCATTTTTGACTACTCTATTTGACGAGATGAATATTGAAACTGTCTTTATTGGGAAGAATAAAAACTGGAAACAAGAATTACCATTTGGTAAGATTGTGAAGCAACGATTCACTTATCTACCCTATGAAACCTTCATTGAACAATTGCGCTATAAATGCCAATTACGAGGAATTTCAGTCATCACACAAGAAGAATCTTACACTTCTAAGGCGAGTTTCTTAGACAATGATAATATTCCTGTTTATGGTGAAGTTGAAAACCCGACGTTTTCAGGTCGACGAACCAAACGCGGGTTGTATCGAGCGGGTAATGGTCGATTAATAAATGCAGATGTCAACGGTGCCTATAATATCCTGAGAAAAGGATTAGGGAATCTTGGTAAGATTTTACGCGTTGAAAACCCCACGATTCAACCAGTTGTTGTTAAAGGGATTGGTCAAAAATCCAATAAAGAATTGGTAAGATTATATGTAACCCCAAACGTTTAATGAGGGGCTAGAGGTGTCGTAGGGCGCCTATAACAGATTTATTTGTTATGAATTAAATGCAACAATTGAATAGTTTTACAACTGTTCGATACACCATTTAAACCTATTTCGTAATTATTTAAGAGGCACCTTCACATCGGATAATAGCATGGAACCCATTATTGCAGTGTTTGAACAAGGGCATAATGCTCCGATTGATTGGGCATCTTTTTACGATTATTTCGATACTTGTTATAACGCCCCGGATAATCCATCCAAATCGTATCTTACCGATTGTACATTCGAACAAGTTGTTCCGGGATTTGGGCATTCCTATCATTCGGTTATGGATATTCTCGACCGATACAGGGATACATTATTGGCGCCCGGTTATGATTTTATTTAGAAAGGTAGTGGGATAATGGCTATTGTATATGATGATATTTTAGAAACTATTACATTTAGACGAATGGATACGGCATCGGACGAAAATTTAGAAAGATTGTTGCATATCTATTTTAACGACCACTACCTCTATCCAAGCCGTGAGGAATTAAGACTAGCCGTCATGCGTTATCGCATTTTTGGTCGCAAAATATTCAGTGCCTACAGAATTTATCCGACGGGTACCTATGCAAGAGGTCATAAATGGTTCTTGATTGAGGTTGCCAATAATCGAATCACAGATTTCGCACCTATTGAACATATTTTTAAAGACATGCTCAGCATGAACTACTACCATTACAATATGACATAATTTAGAAAGGTTACCAAAATGAGAACATTGGATGACGAACTCATTCTTCGTGAAAAACAACGTCGCGAGTATTTTGAAAATCCAAAATATCGAAAATGGTCTGACGTCGTCGACAAATGTTGGGATGACGAGGATAGTGACGAAAATGATTATCAAGAATTTCGAGATGATATTTTATTCACCCACTATATCGCAAACGGTTCCGTAGAATATGGCGCGTCAACCATTGTTACCGATTTGTTAGAAGTCGGTCACACACTACCCATTGATTGGACTTCTTTTTATGCCTATTTTGACGAACGGTTTAATGACCCAGAAAATACATTAAGAGATGAATTCGGATATCGTTGTAACGGAACTGGTACAAGGGGCGATTCGAGTGAACTTAAATATCTGTTAGAAGAATATCGAGAAAAACTTGTACCACCATATGATATGATTTAGAAAGGATGAGTATGCTAGAGCAAGAATTACGTGACCTTATGGGACGCGATTACCCACGAGATGACGACGATAGGGAAGTTCTTTTATTGCGGGTTACAATGTTTCCTGATTCGGTTGATATTTATGATAACCACCTTAACTGGATATATGACCGAACTGATGACTGGTTTTTGATTGAACAATGTCTACCTGAACTGGCTGATGAATTACGGTCTGAGAAAAAATCATATGAGTATTTCGAAGACTTCATGGAATTGGGAAACCTATCCAAAATTGATTGGCCAAACTTTTACGCATATGTTGATAGAGTATGCGACGAATACCCTTATTACCGCAATACTAAATTTTTCCAAGCCGTTGAAAAATATCGTGAAGAATTACTCAATCCAGGATATGACATTATTTAGGAAGGTGATAAAATGACTGATAAAGAATTAGAAAAATATTTCAACGAACATAACTACCACCCCAAACCTTACCAATTGGACCTGGCAATGCTACGTTACCGTCACTTTGGGGGCAATATCTTAGATGTCTACAAAAACAATTTGAGTAATATCTATTGTCGAACTCACACATGGTTTTTACTCGAAATGGTGAGTGTTTTGGCTCGAACAAGTAGCCACATAACTTATATTTTTGAGTGTTTGTTGGACGACAATTCTGTTGACTGGACCACCATCTATGGGTATTATGATGAAGTGGGGCATGGTGAATTTGGGACATTGAGACAACTGTTGAATGAACACCGTGACGAATTGTTGAGTAAACATTACGACATCGTTTAGGGAGGATTCAAAATGCAACCATCAAACGAATTATCAACAACCCAACAACGACCCAGATACATGATAGATGAATTCTATAACCTTGGTCGAGTGACATCACCTGTACGAATATTTGTTGAAGCAGGTACACGACACGGCAGGGGTATTGGGTTAAAACCCGATGTCATGGATGATATACTCAGAGCTTATGGTTTTGATATAGAAACACTTGTTCAACAAGAACTGGCTGAAGAAACAATTGACTACGATATTATTTAGAAAGGACAACAAATGAGACCTAGAGACTCTGAAACAGATTATCGCGCCAAAAGGCGTGAACATTATTTTGAAGACCCTGAATACCGAAAGTGGTCACGCTTAGAACGGTTGGGTAGTGGTTACTATGGAAACTATCGTGAACGAGCATTTCTCAAATATTATTTGTGTAAAAAGAAATTTGGCGATGATAGACAATTATTATCAACTATGCATGAAGTTCTCGCAAACGGAAAATCACACCCCATCAATTGGGCATCTTTTTATGCCTATTTTGACGAACGTTTAAATGACTCAGAAAATCCACTTCACGAAGAAATGACAGAAGAAATTTTCCCATGGCTAGATGACTCACCAACGGTTATTGGTTTACTCAACCAATACCGTGACACGTTATTGTCACCGGATTATGACATGGTTTAGAAAGGATAACACATGAGAAATGAAAATCTAGAATCGGAATATCGAGGTAAACAACGCAAACGATATTTTGAAGACCCGAATTACCGTAAATGGTCTGATATTGTGAAAGATAACTATAACTACGGTGACTATCGTGAGCGTGCGTTCATTCGTTGCTATTTAGATTGTGATGAGATGAATGACAATAAATCCTTATCAAAAATCCATGAGGTTATGTCGAATGGAAAATCCTACCCCATCAATTGGGAAGCCTTTTACGCCTATTTTGACGAGCGGCTAAACGACCCCGACAACCCATATATTCACGAAATGTACGAAAAAATGTTTCAGTTCATGGATGATTCACCAACTGTCATCGAACTCCTCAATCAATATCGTGAGACCTTATTACCCCCGGACTATGATATGGTTTAGAAACAAAACTAATATCGTTTTCTGTCAACGATAAGGACATCTGACAATATCAGAGATTATTTTAAAAATGTAGAAAGTGTGATGTCATGAAACTAATGTTTGAAAAACCTTTAATTAAGGCTAAAATCAAAGCTCGTATCAATCGATTCATCTTTATCGTCGAACTAAACGGTCAAGAGGTCGAAGCTCACTGCCCAAGTGGTGGAACAATCGCTGGAATCAGTCGTAAAGATTTTAAAGACATTGAATGCCTGATGAGTGACCATGGAGATGCTACTAGACGAAGAACTCGATATACTGTTGAAGCAATCAGCCTAGATGACGGTCTGACTTATGCAGGAATCAATCAAACTAAGTCCAATCGTTATGTGGAGTATTTCTTACAAGATGATGCAGTTAAGAGCATCTTACAAATAACAGATGAAGTGAAGCGAGAGAAGAAACTCGGAAACAGCAGGATTGATTTTAAAGCGGGTGACTACTACATAGAGGTCAAAACAATGGTTGCTGACTACTATTCTAAAGCGTCACCGCGGTTGACTGCATTAATGAGAGAACAGCATCCTTCAATAGAACGAATGCAAAAACATGTAAGAACGCTAACAAATGAACTTAAATCTAACAATTCTAGAGCCGCAATTATCACCGTGTTTCAGTATGATGCTCCGACCTTCGAGCCCCCAGTCAACGACCCAGTTTACGCAGAGTTTGTAGAGGATTTGAAGCGGGCTAAAACAGCCGGGCTTCGTCAATATCAAATGAACATCCTAATCACTGAAACTTACGCTGAGTTAATATCGCTCAAAGAAAACGAATTAATTTAGAAAGGATGATAATGGCTCAATATTACATTGGTGGTGAAAACCAATCCACTATTGAAAGGTTGTTAGCCGGTGAAACCGTTATTGTAAAAGGCAAGAGGAATTATCTGTCGTTAGCGAGGTTAGGGACGCTATTAAATTACAATTTCGAAATCAATCCTATTACAATATCATTTAGAAAGGATGATGTATATGATAAGGTCTGAAAGAGACGAACTAAACCATCGCCATAAACTTCGCAAAGAATATTTAGAAGACCCCTCCTATCGCAGATGGTCAGATATTGTACCCGGTGGAATTTCGGGGAATAATTACTATAGTTGGCGCGATGATGTATTATTTATGTACTTCATTAGTGGACAATCACAGCGTCATCAAAATGTTAGTGACATGGTTAGCTATTTAGATAGTGGTCATGAACTACCTATCAATTGGGAGAATTTTTATGCCTATTTTGATGACCGCCTTAATGACTCCGCAAATAGATACAAGGCATCGCTTATTGACAACGATATTGCTGGCTGTTGTAGTATGCCACCAATCAGTGTTCGTGAATTGCTCGATATGTATCGCGACGAGTTATGTAACGACTTTGATATTATTTAGAAAGGTTAATAATGATAGGTATAACTGAATTTGTTCTAGATGACTACATCCCAGTCCTTAGTAGTCGACACCGTGACTTATTTTGCGATTTTCTCGATATATATTGGGATGAGCAGCATGATGAATTCGATATGATTTAGAAAGGTTGAAAAATGACGATTAGAGATAAATTTTTAGAAAATAAAAAGATGAAACGGGATGAAGAACATAAAGAACGTGTGGAATACATTAAAAGTTTAGGTGAAAGGCTCAACAAGGCACTTCTTGACCCGGCATTTATCAAAAAGGTAACACCAATTCTTGAAGAACGCGGAGCCGTCCAATTCTCAGACGTAGGTTGCCTTTGCCAAAGTGGTGCTTGTTATAAACAAGAAGGATTTACTGAATATTGTAAAGAGGCTGTCGATTTTTGGGCTAAAGAAGGCGTTCATGTCAAATTCGGCGTCGAGAGTGGACTCTTGGTGGGCAATGACAAGTATTTGTGGATTGAGAAGGCTCACCCGAAAGTTAAATTATACGGAAATGATTAGAAAATGAAAAATACACTGAAAGATACATTTATATATTTAGGATTGGTGTTTGCATTCGTTTTTCTCACAACAGCTGCCATCAAGTCCATACAACCGAATGAACAGGATTTGGTCGCAGAACGAAATCGTATCGAAGCGACCATTAAAGGCAATACCGAAATAACTGTCTCATCCGAACGTGAATTAACAATTGTTGAAGACATTCTGAATAGTCAGAACCAAGAAATTATTGATATCGCCGAAGAGTCTAGGCTGGTCCAAGCTCCTGGGCGCATCAATCAATTGTTACCAAAAACCTATTATAAAGTCACATACAAACCAAAAGACCCCCAATAATATTGAGGGTCTTTATTGAGGGTGATATGGAGTCGATATCACCCAACGCTCTTAAGAGCAAATTTCCTAATTATATCATAACACAAAAAGTAATATTTGTCAACACTGTTTTTAGAAAGGGGATTTGACACCATGACTACAAATCCAAAAGAATTCCTCAAATGGTTGAATATTAAATCCTCTAATCACATGATTATTAAACTATCAATATATTCCAAGACCAAAACGAAAACCTGTTTTGTTCATCACACCACAAACAAACGACCAAAATGAGCCAAATAACTATGACACCATCTAGAAAGGAAGGCGCTATGACAGAAGAAGAACTAACCCGATATATTGTTGAGAAATTAGGTGATGATGGTCATAACATTTGTATGTCTAACTCAAAAACTTTGAATGCACGTTATCGATGGTTGGGTGAAAAATCATTTACCATTGACACTGAAAATGCAAGGGCCCCCTATCTTTTACTAGACGGTGCCTTTCTTTTATTCGCGCTTGAACCTAGCTTAAAGCGGCTCCGTTTTATCCGAACACTTCCCGAATCAGAGTGGTCTAAAGAGTTTACAAGACTAGCAACATCAAATCCAAATCTAGATTGGGAAGCGGCCTATGACTATTTCGATGAACTTTATGATTGGCGATTTGGGTATTTAAAACCATCACTCAGATATTATCGTGATGAATTGCTACAAATTAATACTGATGTATTCCCGATGGGGCGCAGACGCGTAACTCATCACAAAATGCGGAATCACGAAGTACACGAATTGCTCGCTCAAAAATTGGGGGAATTTGGTCGTAACATCGCAAATATGACCAAACAAGAGATTGCAACCGCAACCAGTCGCTATCGTTGGTTTGGTGACGAATTGCTTGAGGTCTACAAAGACAATCCGATGCAAATATTCTACCAAAATGATGGCAGATTTTTAATGCATATGTTATTCCCGTCTGTATCACCAAATATCTGGCAAATCAAGCCGTCGGAAAGACTCAATTTCCGTAAACCTACCATGTCATATAATGAAAAAATTAAATATGATACAGCTGAACCCGACTGTTCGTGGGGACAAATTTGGGGATACATGGAAAGTCGCCCAACCTCTGTACCCGACGCTATACGGGATATTATTAAATTACAATTTCGAAATCAATTTTCTTATGATATTATTTAGAAAGGTGGGTATTCATTATGGTTAGGTCTATAGAAACCGAACACGAATATAGATGCGAACTCAGAAAAAAATATCTCGAAGACCCACATTACCGAAGATGGTCAGACGTCGTACCGGGAGGCCTCAGTGGTACCAACTATATCAACTGGCGTGATGACCGGTTGTTTGATTGCCTCATCACCAATCAATCAGATTTCCATTCGAGTGCGCCCAGATTGCGCAGTTATTTGAATAAGGGTAATGAACTACCCATCAATTGGGTGAACTTTTACGCCTATTTTGATGAACGATTGAACGACCCACAAAATCGGTATTTGTCATCAATTAGAGACCCAAATATTATTGGTGGGTACTCAGAACCAAAAACAAGTGTTGAGATATTACTCAACCGATATCGCGAACAACTCGCTCCAACTTACGATATGATTTAGAAAGGTGGGTAGATATTATGGTTAGGTCTCACGAAGGTGAAATCAAACATCGATATGAACTCAGAAAGAAATATCTCGAAGACCCTTCTTATCGAAAATGGTCAGATATTGCACCCGACGGTGGCGGACTTCTCGATGGTTTTGTTAATCCGTTTGCCGATTGGCGTGACGATATAATGTTTTACTACCTAATTACTAATAAATCTAGCAGTAGACCACTCGTATCAAAATTGGTTGAGTTCCTAGATAAGGGCCATGAACTACCCATTAATTGGGCTAATTTTTACGCTTATTTCGACGAGCGATTAAATAACAGACAAAATCGATATTTGTCCTATCTAAAAGAACCTGTTATTATGGGTGACGCATTAGAACCAAGGGCAAGTATTGAAGAATTGCTCAACCGATATCGAGATAGATTGTTATCGACATATGACATGATTTAGAAAGGATACATTGTGATGAGAGACTATGATGACGAATTACGGCATCGACGAGCCCTACGGCGCAAATATTTTGAAGACCCCAATTACCGTAGATGGTCTGATATTGTACCAGGTGGTATTAGTGGCCGACAATACGCAGTTTGGCGGGATGACCGATTGTTCGATTATATCATCACTGGTCAAACTGAGCGGTCGAGCCTTGCGACCATACAAGCCCATTTGCGGGACAGTCATAAATTACCCATTAACTGGTCTAACTTCTATGACTATTTTGACGACCGTTTGAACAAGCTCAGGAACTACTTCGTCGCGAGCCGTCAAATTGCCAACCGCGTTTAGTCTTGAATGTACCAGATAAAACCAATTTCTTCGATATCAGAGCGGAGGATTTTGAGTTGGTTGACTACGACCCAGTGAAGCCACAATTGAAGTTTGACCTAGCTATTTAAGAATTTAGAAAGGTAATATAAAAATGTTTATTACAGCTTTTAAAAAGACGATTTCGAGGATGAAATCGCGACTCACATTCTTTTCCTACCGATTGTTATTGGTAATGGCAATCCTAGCATTTGTTGTCCCTGTTGACGCATCTGGTAGCACAACACAAGGTGCATTCCGCATTATTATTACGGGGATTTTGGCTATTTCCGCTACTATCTTTTTAATCGAATATCTATTTAACCTAGAAATAGCAATGTGGAATACTAAGTTTAGAGAACGTTCTATACTGAACATTTTTGTCAAGTATGCTGACCCTAAGAGTCACGTCTACGCAAATTTATCAACAATTGTACTCGTCCCACTTGCTATTTTTGTGACTATTGCTATTTTGACTAATATTGTACTTCCAATTCTATTCTCTCTTTTGTTCGTTGCTATGTGCACTGTTATTTACATTTCCTAACCATTGACATACGTCAATGGTTTTTTCTAAACGGGGTTGACTTCGTCAGCCCCGAATCCCCAACTCACGTTCGAAAATTAAAATAACCAATTGAAATTCAGAAATGACAATGAAATGGTGTGCACAAATGAACGCATTATTACAAGAAATTTCACGGTATGACAATTTAACCGTCGACTATAATATTGTCTAGATAGGTTGATATTATGGCGGACGACTAATAACTTATAATCATCAAATTTTGATTTTCATTGAGTATTAAATTATCAGTCTATTGCAACTTTTCTCATATAAGTCATTTGGCTTGATATTGGTTTTTCTTAGTGGTATACTAAGTTAGTAGCCATTAAGAAGTGGTTACAAATTATAATGAATGAGGTAAAACAATGGTAGAATTGAAAAAAGAAGCAGTAAAAGATGCAACATCGTCTACAAACGCAGCGCCCGTGACACTACCAAAAACGAAGGAAGTCCTAAACCAAGCTGTTGCTGATTTGTACGTAGCTCACGTTGCCTTGCACCAAGTACACTGGTACATGCGTGGTCGTGGTTTCCTTGTATGGCATCCAAAAATGGATGAGTATATGGAAGCTCTTGATGGTCAATTGGATGAAATCAGTGAGCGTTTGATCACACTTGGGGGAAGTCCATTCTCTACTTTGACAGAATTCCTTCAAAACAGTGAAATCGAAGAAGAAGCTGGTGAATACCGTAGTGTTGAAGAAAGCTTGGAACGTGTCCTTGCTATCTACCGTTACTTGTCAGAACTCTTCCAAAAAGGTTTGGATGTCACTGATGAAGAAGGTGACGATGTGACAAACGGTATCTTTGCAGATGCTAAAACTGAAACGGATAAAACAATCTGGATGCTTGCAGCAGAACTTGGACAAGCACCTGGTTTGTAAGAAACAAGGCAACATAGATAAATCTGTAGGAAATTTCTTACAGATTTTTTCTATTTTGTAAGCTATTCCAAACCAGTCTTTTTTTGAGTTTTTTGATAAAATAGTACTATCAGTGAAAAGGATGGAAGCATGACTAAGAAAATCGTAGCTATTTGGGCCCAGGATGAAGAGGGTGTGATTGGTAAGGACAATCGTCTGCCTTGGTATTTGCCAGCAGAACTGCAACACTTCAAAGAAACAACTCTGAATCATGCTATCTTGATGGGGCGTGTGACCTTTGATGGAATGGGGCGTCGCTTGCTTCCAAAACGGGAGACCTTGATTTTGACGCGTAATTCTGAAGAAAAGATAGACGGGGTTGTTACTTTTTACGATATCCAGTCTGTTCTCGACTGGTATCAGGATCAAGATAAGAATCTTTATATTCTCGGTGGAAAGCAAATTTTTCAGGCTTTTGAACCCTATTTGGATGAAGTAATTGTCACTCACATTCATGCTCGAGTGGAAGGAGATACCTATTTCCCTGAAGAGTTTGACTTATCTCTTTTTGAGACAGTTTCAAGCAAATCCTTTACCAAAGATGAGAAAAATCCTTATGATTTTACCATCCAATACCGCAAGAGAAAG
>ERZ773214.97-NODE-97-length-58756-cov-3.921586_pt1 | contig 58756 bp, 45 predicted proteins | sample MGYA00511238_ERZ773214 | MGnify/ENA primary metagenome ERZ773214 (study PRJEB29015, sample SAMEA2738157) | human oral metagenome | biome: human oral; feature: human-associated habitat; material: saliva | place: China | collected 2259 ... | reverse complement strand
AGAGTATTTTCACATAAAGTCTAACTTTATTAAATTTAATTTTTTTATTAATAAAATATAATCGATAGATTTGTGAGATGACCATCGTACTAAATTTCCCCACAAAGGCAAATACTGGATTATAACCTAGTGTGAATAAATAATAAGCCAATGGAACCGTACAAAGATCGATTAATGCCACGATGATATTGTATTGTTTTACGGTGGATGTGCCAATGGCTAATGCGCTCATCCAAAATGCCCCAGCCATCGCACTGATTAATAAGCAAGCAATAATAGCTTGTACAAGTTGTTCAGTATATTGTGGAAGATGATCGCCTAACCAAAATGTCAGTAAGGTATGGGTGAAATACAATACAGGCGCAGAGAGAATCGCCATTAAATAAAGTGAATATTTTGAAATAGCGAGAATTAATTGGCGATTGCGATCATAATCTTTTGCTGCATAAGACTGAACCAACTGTGGATTAGCTGCCATTTGGAAATTATTCACAAAGCTATAAACGGCACCTTCTACTTGTGTTGCAATCGCAACGGCGGCGTTGACTGCGACACCAAAGAATAAGTTAGATACCATATTCAAGCCTTGTGTTGACCCCACATAAGCAACTTGCCCCATAAGCATCCAGCCGGAAAAACTCACCATTTCTTTGGTTTTGCTTAAATCTTTATATAAACGGAAACGTGCGGCTTCTTTGAAATAATATTTAGTGAATAACACATAAAGGGAGAGCACGATTAAACTGACTGAAAGCAATAAGCAACCATAAGTAATCAACTTATCGTAATGTGTGATATGACTTAAGATAAAGACAGAGGTCAGTTTTAAGATGGTTTCACCTAATCCCAACCACGCATAGAATCCCATTTTCTCGTGTGCAACAATCATGGCATTGAATGGCACCTTGATAATTTCAACAAGGGCAATAATTAACGCTAATTGATAAACGATATTTGCAGCTTGCAAGCGTTCAGCGGGGATCACCAATTTGTGATTTAAAAACCATAAACCTACGGTTTCAGCTAATACTAATACGATAAAAATAATGAGTAGGTGATTTAAGATACTAATATTAAAGACTTTATTGACACGTTGAATGTCATTGGAGGCTTTTTCTACGTTAATAAAACGCTGAGTGGTGGCGGTCATTGTGCCATTAAAAAAGGAAAATAAGACCACGACACCCATCACAATGTTGTAGATACCAAAATCTTCTACACCCAGAACCTGTAATACCACACGAGAGATATACAGCATAGCCCCCATATTGAAGAGCATGCGGATGTAAAGAAACAGCGTATTTTTAGCAATGGTTTTATTTGACATTGTGAAAATGGAATTAGAAAAATTGGGGGAATTATAGGGGGGATTGGGGTGTGTAGCAAGCATTGTGCAAGTTCTAGGTACTTGTGCGAGGCTGGTATATAAAGAAAAAATCCCAAGCTAAAAAGCTTGGGATTGTAATATGGTGCGACTAGCTGGACTCGAACCAGTGACCCCCACCATGTCAAGGTGGTGCTCTAACCAACTGAGCTATAGTCGCGTAAAAGATGTGGCAGATGATAAACAGTTTTAAGGATGAAAACAAGGGGATTTGTTTTAAGTTAAATTTAGCTGCTAAAAAAATAACCAAAATTTGTTGCAAAAACTCTCAGTGCTTGTTTTGATTTTGCGGTGGTTTAAGCGTATAATGCGCGACGGTTTTTATCTCGGATGAGCCGAAATTAAAAAAGCTTTTTTAAATTGTAACTATTTGTGGAGTTTAGATAATGTCTAAAAAATTAAGAAGAACGAAGATTGTATGTACAATGGGTCCTGCAACAGACCGCGATAACAATCTTGAAAAAATTATCGCAGCAGGCGCTAATGTTGTACGTATGAACTTTTCTCACGGTACACCAGATGATCATATTGAGCGTGCTGAGCGTGTTCGTGCGATCGCGAAGAAATTAGGTAAAACCGTGGCAATTTTAGGTGACTTACAAGGCCCTAAAATTCGTGTTTCTACTTTTAAAGACGGCAAAATTTTCTTAAATGTTGGTGATAAATTTATTCTTGATGCGGAATTACCAAAAGGTGAAGGTAATCAAGAAGCCGTTGGTTTAGACTATAAAACTCTTCCACAAGACGTTGTTCCTGGCGATATTCTTTTATTAGATGATGGCCGTGTTCAATTAAAAGTCCTTTCTACTGACGGTGCAAAAGTATTTACTGAAGTGACTGTTGGTGGTCCATTATCAAACAATAAAGGGATCAACAAATTAGGCGGTGGCTTATCTGCAGACGCATTAACTGAAAAAGATAAAGCAGATATCATCACAGCTGCACGTATCGGTGTAGATTACTTAGCTGTATCTTTCCCTCGTTCAAGTGCAGATTTAAACTATGCGCGTGAATTAGCAAAACAGGCAGGTTTAGACGCGAAAATCGTTGCTAAAGTTGAACGTGCTGAAACCGTTGTTGATGAAGCAGCAATGGATGATATTATTCTTGCTTCTGATGTAATCATGGTGGCTCGTGGTGACTTAGGTGTTGAAATCGGTGACCCGGAATTAGTTGGCGTACAGAAAAAATTAATTCGTCGTTCACGTCAATTAAACCGTGCGGTTATTACTGCAACTCAAATGATGGAGTCAATGATCAGCAACCCAATGCCAACTCGTGCAGAAGTGATGGACGTGGCAAATGCGGTATTAGATGGTACTGACGCGGTAATGCTTTCAGCAGAAACTGCGGCAGGTCAATATCCAGCTGAAACTGTGGCGACAATGGCTCGCGTATGTTTAGGTGCAGAAAAAATGCCAAGCATCAATATTTCTAAACACCGTTTAGATCGTGAATTCAGAGATATTGAAGAATCTGTAGCGATGTCTGCAATGTACGCAGCAAACCACTTAAGCGGTATTGCAGCAATTATTACATTAAGCCACTCTGGTCGTACACCATTATTAATGTCACGTATCAGTTCAGGTTTACCAATCTTTGCACTTTCTCGTGTTCAAGAAACATTAAACCGTTGTGCATTATACCGTGGTGTGACACCAGTTCATTTTGATGGTGAATCTCGTACTTCTGCAGGTGCTAAAGCAGCGATTAACCTATTAAAAGAAAAAGGTTATTTGGTTTCTGGTGATATTGTATTATTAACTCAAGGTGATGAATCAGTAGGCGCAACTAATGTTTGCCGTACCTTAATCGTTGAGTAATCAATATTTCTTATAAAAAGAGCGGTGGATTTTTCCACCGTTTTTTATTTCTAAAATATTGAAAATATTAACCGCACTTTTTTCTTAAAACCACCTCGTATTTGCGGTATCATAAGCACAGTTTTTTAGTTTAAATTGAAATCCTTATGGCATCACAACGACAAATCCAATCACCTGATCAGAAAACTGAACAAGTTAGCATCCCGCCTCATTCCACTGAAGCTGAACAAGCCGTACTTGGCGGCATCATGTTGAGTAATCAACATTGGGATGGTATTGCAGAAAGAGTGATCGCTGAGGATTTTTATACTTTTGCGCATAAAGCAATCTTCCAAACCATGGAAGAATTAATGCGTAACCAAACACCGATTGATTTAATCACCCTTGATCAAGCCCTTAAAGCGAAAGGCATTAGCGATTCCGTAGGCGGTTTTGCTTATCTCGCTGATCTTTCTAATAATACCCCAAATGCCATTAATATTTTGGCTTATGCTGAAATCGTACGTGAAAAAGCGATTTTGCGTGAGCTTATTGCTGTGGGAAATCGTATCGCAGAAAACAGCTATTCTCCGAAAGGCAAAGACATCAAAATGGTGCTGGATGAAGCCGAGAGAGAAGTGTTTGCTATTGCTGAAAAACGCAGTTCTTCAACTGAAGGACCACAAAATGTGATCAGCGTGTTGGAAAGTACCATTGCTCGAATTGATACCTTAAGTAAGCTTGAAAATCATAGTGGTGTGACAGGGGTCACAACAGGCTTTGTTGACTTAGATAAGAAAACAGCAGGGTTACAGCCTTCAGACCTCATCATTGTTGCTGCACGTCCTTCTATGGGTAAAACCACGTTTGCAATGAACCTTTGTGAAAATGCAGTCATGGCAAGTGATAAGCCAGTATTAGTATTCAGCTTAGAGATGCCTGCGGAACAAATCATGATGCGTATGATTGCCTCTCTTGCTCGCGTGGATCAAACCAAAATTCGTACAGGCCAAAACTTGGATGAAACGGAGTGGAGCAAAATTGCCAGCGTGTTTGGGATGTTTAAGCAAAAAAACAATCTTTATATTGATGATTCATCTGGCTTAACTCCAACAGAATTGCGTTCGCGCGCGCGTCGTGTGTATCGCGAAAATGGGGGCTTGAGCATGATTATGGTGGATTACCTTCAATTAATGCGCGCACCTGCATTTTCAGATAACCGTACCTTAGAAATCGCGGAGATTTCCCGCTCGTTAAAAGCATTAGCGAAAGAATTAGAAGTCCCAGTCATTGCGCTTTCCCAGCTCAACCGTACTTTGGAACAACGTGCGGATAAACGTCCAGTAAACTCAGACTTACGTGAATCAGGCTCTATTGAGCAGGATGCTGACTTAATTATGTTTATTTATCGTGACGAAGTGTATAACGATAATTCCGAAGATAAAGGGGTGGCTGAAATTATTATTGGTAAACAACGTAACGGTCCGATTGGTCGTGTACGTTTAGCATTTAACGGTCAATTCTCACGCTTTGATAATCTTGCCGAGCAGCGTGAATACAGAGATGATTATTAGGCAAGAGATAACGGATTAGAAAAATGAACGTAAAACCAGCAACAGCGAAAATCAGTTCGCTTGCCTTAAAACATAATTTACAAGTTATTAAAGAAAAAGCACCCCACAGCAAGATTATTGCCGTCGTGAAAGCAAATGCGTATGGCCACGGTGTGGTATTTGTATCATCCGCTTTAGAAAGCATGGTGGACTGCTTTGCTGTGGCACGTTTAGAAGAGGCGTTATCTTTACGCTCTAACGGTATTATTAAACCGATCTTATTGCTAGAAGGCTTTTTTGATGAAAAAGATCTGCCTATTATTGCAGTAAATAATATTGAGACGGTGGTACATAACCGCGAACAGCTTGAAGCATTAAAACGAGCCGTAGTACCAAGTCCAATCAAAGTTTGGTTGAAGATTGATACCGGTATGCACCGTTTAGGTGTGTCACTTGATGAAGTGGATTATTTTTATCAAGAGTTAAAAAAACTCCCTCAAATTCAACCGCACTTAGGTTTTGTGAGTCATTTTAGCCGTGCTGATGAGTTAGATTCCGATTACACTCAAGTTCAGCTCAATCGTTTTCTTCAAGCCACAAAAAATAAAGAGGGGGAGCGAACCATTGCCGCATCAGGTGGGATTCTATTCTGGCCAGAAGCTCATTTAGATTGTATTCGTCCAGGGATTATTATGTACGGCATTTCACCAACAGATACTGTAGGTGCTGAATTTGGTTTAACTCCTGTGATGAACTTAACCTCATCTTTGCTTTCTGTGCGTGAGCATAAAAAAGATGAGCCTGTTGGCTATGGCGGTATTTGGACGAGTCCGAAAGATACTAAAATTGGCGTGGTTGCCATTGGTTATGGTGATGGATATCCGCGAGATGTGCCAGAAGGTACGCCAGTTTATCTAAATGGTCGTATTGTTCCTATTGTTGGTCGTGTCTCAATGGATATGCTGACGGTAGATTTAGGCGCAGATAGCCAAGATAAAGTAGGTGATGAAGTGATTTTATGGGGTAAGGAATTACCAATTGAAACAGTAGCTAAATACAGTGGTATTTTAAGCTATGAATTGATTACAAAATTGACCCCTCGTGTTATAACAGAATATGTCGATTAATTGTTTTTGCAAGAAAGCAAAAATGTAAAGAATTCAATTTTTAAAAGGAAATATTCATGAAAAACATTAACCCAACCAATACACAAGCGTGGAAAGCACTTGAAGCTCACCAATCTCAACTAGCTCATACCACAATTGCTGATTTGTTCAAACAAGAACAAAATCGTTTTAATGATTATTCTTTAACTTTTGAAAATCAAATCTTAGTGGATTTTTCAAAAAATAAAATTAATCAAGAAACCCTTAAATTACTTCATCAATTAGCCAAAGAATCGGCATTAGATGAAGCGATTAATGCCATGTTTACGGGCGAAAAGATTAATCGCACAGAAAATCGTGCCGTATTACATACCGCACTTCGTAACCGTTCAAATACACCAGTATATGTAGATGGCAAAGATGTGATGCCAGAAGTGAATGCAGTATTAGCGAAAATGAGCGCTTTCTGTGATCGTGTGATTTCAGGTGAGTGGAAAGGTTATACCGGAAAAGCAATTACTGATGTGGTGAATATTGGTATTGGTGGTTCGGACTTAGGCCCTTACATGGTGACTGAAGCGCTTCGTCCTTATAAAAATCACTTGAATATGCACTTCGTTTCAAACGTGGATGGCACACACATCGCTGAAACATTGAAAAAAGTCAATCCTGAAACTACACTTTTCTTAGTCGCATCTAAAACCTTTACCACACAAGAAACCATGACCAATGCGAATTCTGCGCGTGATTGGTTATTGGCGGCAGCGAAAGATAACAGCGCGGTGGCAAAACACTTTGCTGCACTTTCGACCAATGGTAAAGCGGTAGCAGAATTTGGTATTGATACAAACAATATGTTTGAATTCTGGGATTGGGTTGGTGGCCGTTATTCTTTATGGTCTGCAATCGGTCTTTCAATTGCACTTTCAATCGGCTTTGACAATTTTGAAGCATTATTAAGTGGTGCGCATGAAATGGATAAACATTTCCGTACTGTGCCATTAGAAAAAAATATTCCTGCAACATTAGCATTGGTAGGCTTATGGAATACCAATTTCCTCGGTGCACAAACTGAGGCAATTTTACCTTATGACCAATACTTACACCGTTTTGCGGCTTATTTCCAACAAGGCAATATGGAATCAAACGGTAAATATGTTGATCGTAATGGAAATGTTATCCGTGATTATCAAACTGGCCCAATTATTTGGGGGGAACCAGGTACAAATGGTCAACATGCGTTCTACCAATTGATTCACCAAGGTACGATGTTAATTCCTTGTGACTTTATCGCGCCAGCACAAAGTCATAATCCATTAGGAGATCATCACAGCAAATTGTTATCAAACTTCTTTGCACAAACTGAAGCACTTGCTTTCGGTAAAACTAAAGAAGAAGTCGAAGCAGAGTTTGTGAAAGCCGGTAAATCGTTGGATGAGGTAAAAGACATTGTGCCATTTAAAGTTTTTACCGGTAACAAACCGACTAACTCTATTTTAGTGCAAAAAATTACACCATTTGTTCTTGGTGCATTAATTGCGATGTATGAACACAAAATTTTTGCACAAGGTGTGATTTTCAATATCTTTAGCTTCGACCAATGGGGCGTGGAATTAGGTAAACAATTAGCGAATCGAATTCTTCCTGAATTGGCAGACAAAGAGAACGTTTCAAGCCATGATAGCTCAACCAATGGATTGATTAACCAATTCAAAGCATGGCGCTAATATAAAGTAAAAAGTGCGGTTAAAATTGACCGCACTTTTTTATTTTCATTAAACTGATTTGACTTTCCACATACAGCCTACGCTGATAAAAATTAATGCCACAGCGACATAAAAAACAGAGTTGTAATGCCAAATTTCCGCAATAATACCCGCAATAGGTCCTCCGATAATCCAACTACTTTTTGCTGCATTACTAAATAAGGTGGTGGCAGTGCCCATTTTAGCCGGCATTAAGTCTTGGAAATACACCATGCCAATGGTAGCGGTAATACCGATAAAAATCGCATTAAGCATTTGTAATCCGATAAGCTGCCAAGTTTGCTCAGCGAATAACAAACTTGAATAGAAGGCGAGACCTGAAACTAAAGCAATCATCATCAAACGCTTTTTACTGAAATATTTGGTGAGATAGCCTGCGAAAATCATCACAGGAATTTCCAATCCCGCAGCCGTTCCCATTAATGTTCCCGCCAGTTCTTTGTTTAAATGTAATTCATTAATCACAAATAATGGCATATTAATGAGATACATACTGTTACAGGTCCAAAGCAATAGGTTAGCGATGAACAAGTAAATCACACTTTTTCTTGGTGGAGCATTGTCTAAAATCTCTTGATTTTTAACCGCACTTTGACGAGGAATTTTCGGCAATAATTTGCTGACGCCTGCACACAGTAAAAAGGCAGACCCTGCCACCAAATACATGTAATCAAAGCCCCAGTTTAACGCAATGAAAAAAGAAAGCGGTGGCCCAACAATCCAAGCCAATGAGATTTGAGTTCGCATAATAGTGGTGAACATCACTGCTTCACGATGGCTGCTTTCAGCATATTCTCGCGCTAAAGCAAAAGATTGCGGATTAGCGGATGAACCTAGCCCTAATAGCGTTGTGCCGATTATAATCAACACATAATAATTTCGGCTATAAGCAAAAATCAGACAGCCAAGCACAGCAATTAAACAGCAAACAATCATCACTTTGCGACGGTCATCTTGCTTATCAGAATATTTTGCCAGAATTTGGCTTAAGATAATGCCAATAATGGCATTGACTGAATAGAACAAGCCCACAAAAAAAGGCGAAACTTGAATCTCTTGAGACAGATATAAACTCAAGGTCGGCGTTTGAAAGGCAGAGGCAATCCCCGTTAAAAAGGCAATCAATAGAAAATTGAACGCCACAATATTGGATGGTGTTGCGTTTTGTTGTTGAACAAACATAGTCATTAATTTTAATAAAAGAGCGTAGTGGGAAATAAAAGTGCGGTTAATTTTAACTGCACTTTCATTCATGTTCTATTTTGTCTTGTTAGAACGTTTATTTAATTCGGCTTTGATCTTAGCCATATTTTCTTGCGTGAAGAAATTATCAATATTTTTCCAAACAGAATGATAGCCGTAAGGGCCTTGTTGCATTTCTCGTTTGGCTTCATTGAGATCCCAATTTTGATAAATCACACGGTAGCTTGCAACAATGAGGCCTGTTCTGTCAGCACCATGATAACAATGCACTAAAACTGCACCATTTTTTTGATGTTGTTTAATTTGCCACAAAATATCAGCAACTTCCTCTGGGCTGATTGACCAAGTTAGTAATGGGGTATTAATCAAATTGATCTTAGTATGACCAAATGCTTGTTTATCATCATTACGGTCAAAAAAGCGTAAATTCACAATCGTGTGAATATTCAACTTATTTAATAACGCTTCAGATTGTGCTTCTAATTGCTCACTACGGTAAAATTTATTATCAATCTGATATAAATTTTCCTGTTCGCTGATTAGAGTAGCCCAATGTTCAGTATTTTTTGCTGGTTCGCTAGGTGTTGTCGTGCAGGCGACTAATGAAAAAGCCGTTAACGCAAAAAGGACATTTTTGCTCATCTTGTATAAATTGAAATGAGTTTGTTTCATAAAAACCTTTTAAATATATTGAATTGCCGGTAAATAACCAATCATTAAATCTAATGGACGATTGCTGATTATAGTATTTTTTCTGCTCTCAATAAAAAATCTTGATGTCATGGTTTTTTCACCATGATTCAAGAAAATTTCAATAATCGAGCGATCAAAGAAGATCTCAACAGTCTGCAGATTTTCAATTTCGCAGAAGCGTTTTGTATCAAGTTTCTCCATTAATTCCGTTTGTTCGCTTTGACTGCGATCTAAGCAGAACAAGCCATTTTCGTAAGATAGACGCAGTGACTGTCCTTTTTCATTTTTGAAGAAGGTTAAGTCAAAGGCTTGGTTATTTGCCTCAAATTTAAGATAGGCGCGATCTAAATTAGCAATATCCGCTTTTTCATCAAGATGAAGCGCTGAAAGTGCGGTCAGATTTTCGTATATTTTAGCAATCGGACGTTGATAAATTCTTGTGCCTTCTAAGCGTAATTCTTTTGGTAAAGTTAAAGCCGAATGCCATTTAAATTTGTCTGTCGGATAGGTTAAGTCCGGCAAACCGATCCAGCCGAAAAGCACCGCATGAGTTTGGTTATCTAAGCCAGCAAATGTTTGTGGTGCGTAGAAATCAAAGCCCTGATCTAATTCGCCGATATATTCTGCTTCAAAGGTTAAATCTGTTAATTTCCCTACAGCATAAGTCGCATGATAATTATTTTGGAATTCATGTGCTTCACGCTCTTTACCTTGTGGTGACCAAATAAACACATCTTTATCACCGAGTTTCAATAGGTCAGGGCATTCCCACATAAACACGTTTTTATTGTCAAAAGCAGGCAAGGAAAGCTCGCCTAATAAACGAGGCGTATCTTCAAGATTGTCCATTTCAAAAATAATGGCTGTTCCTGTGAGGTTTTCTCGCTGTGCACCGCAGATAAAACGGATTTTGCCGTCTTCAGTAAAATACGGTTTAGGATCACGAACATGCTCTGTATAACCTTCAGGCGCATTTTCAATTAACGGACGTTTGCTAAGCAATTTCCCATTAAGATCGAAAATTGCTAAATTTTGATAAGGCACGCGTTGATTATCACTTGGTCGACGAGTATTGCCGGTATAGAACATGGCCAATTTGTCACCAACTTTTAAAGCACCACCAGAATAACAGCCGTGAGACTCAAAAAGCTCGCAAGGAATCAGATCATCAGCTGATTGATAATGTTGGAAATCTTTCGTGATTAAATGCTTCCAATGTTTCATCCCGTGAATTGCATCGAATGGAAACCATTGGTAGAACAGATGATACTTTTCACCATCAAAGATCAAACCATTCGGATCATTCATTAAGCCGGTTGGTGGGGCAATATGAAAGTGCGGTCGAAAATCTTTGTCTTTTTGCACGGTTTCAGCAATTTCTGCGAGTTCGCCTTTTTCTGCGGCTAGGATGCTTTTGTATTTGCCATTATTGAAAATAATCATCGTGATCGTGCCTCGTTAATGTGATCGGGTAAGTAAAAGGTGCAATAATTTGCACCTTTGATCCTTAATTGGCTAGGAACGCTGCTAATTGTGCTTTATTTGGTAGCGCAGACATCGCCCCTTTTGCTGTCGTAGCAAGGGCACCACAAGCATTGGCTTGACGGATAATTTGCACAAGCACATCATTTTCTTTCCAGTTTGGATGCTGTGAAAGTCCCGCAAGCAGGCCACCAACGAAGGCATCACCCGCACCCGTTGTATCAACCGGTTGTAAGGCTTTCCCTGCAATCACATCTTTTTTACCTTCTAAATGATAGAGTGCCCCATCTTTACCTAAGGTTACAATAATCAATTTTTCAGGATAAAGTGCGGTCACTTTTTCAAAGGCTTTTTCAAGGCTGTCAGTATTGGTTAAAAGCGTTAATTCTTCTTCAGAGAATTTCAATACGTCAGCTAATGCAACGACTTCCATGACCACGGTTTTCATTTCTTCTAGGCTAGACCAAAGTGACTCGCGTAAATTAGGGTCAAAAGAAAAGAAACCGCCAGCGGCTTTGATACGACGAATCGCTTCGAAAGTCGCTTCGCGAGATGGATTATTAATCAGCGCAATAGAGCAGCAATGTAACCATTCACCTTGTTGGAAAGGCGGTAAATCGCTGGCTTGTAAGAATTGGTCCGCACTTGTATTTACCATAAAGGTAAAGCTGCGTTCGCCATTATCTAAGCCGACCACAACCGTAGAAGTACGATGTTGCGGATCTAAAATCATATGTTGTGTATTCACATTTTCCGCATTTAAGGTGTCTTGCATAAATTGGCCAAGGGGATCGTTACCTACACGACCAATAAAGGCACTTGGGCTGCCTAATCGAGCCATGCCAACAGCCACATTTGCAGGGGCACCACCGGCACAACGCAAATAATGATTTTCACCGTCAGGAATAAGATCGACAACCGCATCGCCGGTTACCCAGATTTTTTGGCTCATATTATTTTCCCTCTATTGTGGATATCAGTTAAAAAATAACCGCACTTAAAAAGAGCGGTCATTTTCATAGGTGTTTTATGCGATGGTTACGCGTGCAAACTTACGTTTACCGACTTGGTAAACATTTGTGCCTTTTGGCGCATTGGCTTTCATGTCTTCGACTTTTTCGCCATTGATTTTTACACCACCTTGTTTCGCTGAGCGAATCGCTTCAGAAGTAGAAGGAACCAGTCCTGCTTCTTTTAATAAGGTTGCTAAACCAATTTCGCCTTCAAAGGTGAATTCAGGCATTTCATCCGGCATCGCACCTTTTTGGAAACGGTTAATAAATTCTTGTTCAGCCGCCTCTGCAGCCGCTTCATCATGGAAACGTGCAATGATTTCTTTGGCTAATAAAATCTTCACATCACGTGGGTTTTTACCATTTTCCACTTCTGCTTTTAATTCCGCAATTTCAGTGAGTGGACGGAAAGAAAGTAAGTTGTACCAATCCCACATTAATTCATCCGAGATCGACATGATTTTACCGAACATATCGCTTGGTGCATCTGTCACACCGATATAGTTGCCTAATGATTTAGACATTTTCTTCTCACCGTCTAAACCAACAAGTAATGGAAGCGTAATCGCTACTTGTGGTTTCTGACCGGCTGATTTTTGTAACTCGCGACCAACAAGTAAGTTGAATTTTTGGTCTGTACCACCAAGTTCAACGTCTGCTTCTAAAGCAACAGAGTCATGGCCTTGTAATAAAGGATAAATAAATTCGTGAATTGCGATAGGTTGGTTGTTACCAAAACGTTTTTTGAAGTCATCACGTTCTAGCATACGCGCTACGGTGTAGTTACTTGCTAAACGGATCATCCCTTCAGTACCCAATTTACCCAACCATTCAGAGTTGAATACGATTTTCGTTTTTTGTGGGTCTAGAATTTTGTAAATCTGTTCTTTATAGGTTTCCGCATTGCGAAGCACATCTTCGCGGCTAAGCGGTGGGCGAGTGGTATTTTTACCAGATGGGTCACCGACCATACCCGTGAAATCACCGATTAAGAAATAGACTTCGTGGCCTAATTGTTGGAATTGACGAAGTTTGTTTAATACCACGGTATGCCCTAAGTGAATATCCGGAGCAGTAGGGTCTGCACCAAGTTTAATTTTAAGTGGGCGATTTTCTTTTAGTTTTTCGATTAAATCCGCTTCAGAAAGAATCTCATCAGTACCGCGTTTTAGTTCTGCGAGAATGGTATTAATATCAGTCATTCTATTTCCTAATGTTATTTTAATATTAAAGGCTACATTATAGAGAATATGGCTGAAATGAAAAGATTGAGATGAAAAAAAACGCCTATTTGTGGGGAAATAGGCGTGAAGTTGGAGTGATTATCTGTTTGTTTTTGGAATGGCTAGATGATAACTATTATCAAATACCTTGTCAATAATAAAATGCAAATAATTCTCAATTTTTTTTTTAATCGATGTAAGGTACACTTTCTGTGAGAGAAAGTGCGGTCGGAATTCCATCTGAAATGTCAAATTTTCCCGCATAAGCATAAGCTTCAACGCCCTGAGATTTGGCGTCTTTTAAAAGTTGATCATATTCAGGATCCACAAACTCAGCGATTTTAAAACGATCGAAGCCATCATGTAATCCGGCAAAGAGAACAACCGCGCGATGTCCTTGTTTTTTCATGGCTAAAAGCTCACGAACATGTTTTTGTCCACGAGTAGTTACCGCATCGGGAAACATCCCTAATGTGCCTTTTACAAAGGTGATGGATTTCACTTCAACATAACAATCTGGCAAGCCTTCACCTTTAAGTAAGAAGTCGATACGGCTATTTTCTTCACCATATTTCACTTCAGGATAAATTTCATCATACATAGCCAGTTCTTTAATTTGTTTATTTTGCAAGGCTTCAAAGACTAACTGATTGGATCTGTGCGTATTAATGCAAACAAGTTGGCCATTTGCTAATTGCGTTAATTCCCAACTGTGTGGATATTTGCGAGTTTGGCTATCAGAATGAGAGTACCAAACGGTATCGCCTTTTTCACCACAGCCAGTCATTGCACCAGTGTTTGCACAATGAATGGTGATGACTTCGCCATTTGGTAATTCAATATCAGTCAAAAAGCGTTTATAGCGACGAATTAATTTTGCGGATTGTAGGGTAGGGAGTTGCATGGTTGTTCCTTGTTAAAAGAAAGTGCGGTCAAATTTAATGATGAAATTGACCGCACTTTGTCTTTATGAATGTTTAGTAAATAGTAAATGATTATTCAATGGCATATTCAATGGTCACGACTAAGCGTGCTTTTTTCTCAATCGTGCTTGTGTCGTAGCTACCAGTGTAATCGCTAGAGTCATCCGCATCGGGATTTGGCGCTTGAATGTAGAATGGCCCTTGTGAAGCGGATTTTAATACGCCAACTTTTACATTACTGGTTTTCGCAAACTCTTCAGCACGAACATGTGCATCTTGTGTGGCTTTTGAAATTAATTCACGCTTAATTTGTTCAAGATTTTCTAAGTAATAATTTGGATCACCAAAACTAATGTCTTGGTTGTTGGCAACCAATTGGTGAATATTGGTGAGCGCTTTTTGTAACTTAGTCAGTTCTTTGGTCGAAATTCTGATTGCTCTGGAAGCATCAAAGCCATTATCTCTACTTTTGGTTTCACCTTTTTCATTTTCATAATAGTCAGTATGAGTAGAAACATCTAATTCTGTGATTTCTCGATTTTCATCAGCGAAACCTTGAGCTTTAAGAAAACGAACGGCTTCATTCAAGTTTTTCTGATTCGCTGCCATTGCATCATTATAAGTCGCACCCCAACCTGTTACGCGGATAACCCATGTTCCTTGTGTTGAGGTGTAATGACTTTCTGCCAAGCCTTTAACTGAAATAGAGCCAGTTTGGCGTAAATTTTTAAATTGATTACCTAAGATAAACGCTGATGCCATCAATCCAACTGCAAGAATGATGCCAAAAATAGCGAGATAAGATTTTTTGCTGTTCATATAATGTCCATGATGTGGAATAAATAGAATGCTCATTATAATGTAATTCAGCTTGTTGAGTAAGTTAATTTTTCACTATAACGCATATAAAAAATAACTTTAAAAGTTGACTGCACTTTTACCTTCTTAAATTTAAAAATTAAAACAAATTCTTGATTTACCATTGACTTTTTTAGCTGTAGCCCTTACTTTACGGATTGATGTTTCATCAACTTTATTCTTTGTAAAATAAGGAGCTTTTATGCAATCTCGCATTGTGGTTAATTCACAGGAAGAATCACTACTTAGCACACATAAAGTGCTACGTAATACCTATTTCTTATTGGGATTAACGATGGCATTTTCGGCGGTTGTTGCTTATATCTCTATGAGCTTAAACCTGCCTTATCCAAATCTTATCGTGTTACTTGTAGGTTTTTATGGTTTACTTTTTGTCACCAACCGTTTAGCAAATAGTGCATGGGGAATCTTAGCTGCATTCGCGTTCACTGGATTTATGGGCTATACCATTGGGCCAATTTTAAACATGTATGTGGCAAGAGGAATGGAAGACTTAATTATGCTTGCTTTCGCAGGTACGGCAATCGTCTTCTTTGCGTGTTCAGCTTACGTGCTAACAACGAAGAAAGACATGTCTTTTCTTTCTACCGCGATTTTCTCATTATTTATCGTGTTATTGTTAGGGATTGTGGCAAGCTTCTTCTTCCAAATCCCAGCACTAGCGGTAGGGATCAGTGCATTGTTTGTGGTGTTCTCAACAATGACAATCCTTTATGAAACCAGCAATATTATTCACGGTGGCGAAATAAACTATATTCGTGCAACAGTGAGTATTTATGTGTCAATTTACAACTTATTCATTAGCTTATTAAGATTACTTTCTATCTTCTCAAGCGATGATTAGTCAGTATTAAATTTAAAGACGCTCCTTATTTGGGGCGTTTTTTGTTTTGAACTAATTTTCTTAAGATAAGTCTTAGCATACAGGTTTGCTTGTCGAACCTATTAATAACAAAACAGGAGTTTTTATGAAATCTTTAAAATCACTTTTAACATTAACATCACTTGCATTAGCCGTATCTGGTTCTGCATTAGCAACGAATACATCCGTATTGCCAATAAAAGAAGATGTTGTAACAAATTCAAAATCAATGGTTGAAAGCACAAAAGCTGACGTGAAAAATTCGGCAAATGATAAGCTTAAATCAATGACAGATAGTGCAAGTTCAACAAAATCAAATGCATTAGATAAAGTAACTGAAGCTAAAGAAAAAGCAACATCCGCGAAAGATGCAATGAAAGATAAAGCAACTTCTGCAAAAGATGCGGTAAAAGAGAAAGCATCAGCGTTAAAAGAAAAAGCGTCTGACGCAAAAACAAAAGCAGCAGATAAAGTAAAAGAAGCGAAAGAAAAAGCGACTTCAACAAAAGAGCCAGCTAAAGAGAAAGTGGCTTCTTCCGCTAAAGTAAATATCAATAAAGCAGATGCAGAAACTCTACAAAAACTTTCTGGCATCGGTGAGAAAAAAGCACAAGCGATTATTGATTACCGTAACAAAGTGGGCAAAATCAAAAGTGCTGCCGAGCTTTCAAATATTGATGGTATCGGTGAAGCTACAATTGAAAAAATCACTCCATTCTTAAGTTTCTAAGAAACTCAGATAAAACGGACCGCACTTTATGTGCGGTTTTTTATTGAAGTAGATCACAAAATTGTAACAAAGTGTGATTTGAGGATTATTTCTTTTTTTATCCTATGTATAATGGGCGGACAACATCATGTAATACAAGGGGTAGATATGCAGCATAACAATGCCTTTGATGAATGGTTGGCTTCAACCGCTTTGGGTGGTTCTAATCAATCGTATATTGAGGAATTATACGAACGTTATTTAGAAGATCCTTCTTCAGTCGATGAAAGCTGGCGTGCCACATTTGATGCATTGCCGAAAACAACCGCAGTAGAGCAACCACATTCACCAGTCCGTGATTATTTCCGTCGTTTAGCGAGAGAAAATACAACAGAAGCTGTGACGGTCATCGATCCAGAAGCCAGTGCAAAATTAGTCAAAGTCCTCCAATTTATCAATGCTTATCGCTTCCGCGGTCATTTAGAAGCGAAACTTGACCCAATCAATTATTATCGTTGGAAAGTCTCCACCGTACCTGAATTGGATTACCGTTATCACGGTTTTACCGAACAGGATCTCAATGAAACCTTCAATATTAATCACTATGTCTATCATCGCGATAATATCAAATTAGGTGATTTAGCTGAAATGCTGAAAGAGACCTATTGTGGCTCAATTGGTCTTGAGTTTATGCATGTTCAGGATATGGAGCAAAAAAATTGGCTACAAAGTAAATTAGAAAGCCAATTAAATAAACCGCTCTTTACCACCAAAGAAGAAAAAATTAATTTATTAAGCGAATTGACCGCTGCAGATGGCTTAGAACGTTATCTTGGCGCGAAATTCCCAGGTGCAAAACGTTTCTCTTTAGAGGGAAGTGATGCCTTTATTCCATTGATGAAAGAAATTATTCGTCATGCGACCAAACAAGGTGTAAAAGATGTGGTGTTTGGTATGGCACACCGTGGTCGTTTAAACATGTTAGTAAACGTGCTCGGTAAGAAACCAGAAGATCTTTTCGATGAGTTTGCAGGTAAACATTCAGGCGAGCGTACAGGTGACGTGAAATACCACCAAGGTTTCTCTTCTGACTTCGCAGTTGGTGATCGTCGTGTACATTTAACCCTTGCATTTAACCCATCGCACTTAGAAATTGTTAGTCCAGTGGTTATTGGTGCGGTACGTTCTCGTCAAACGAAAAAGAATGATACAGAACGTAATCAAGTATTAGCGGTTACCGTTCATGGGGATTCCGCGGTAGCGGGACAAGGTGTGGTACAAGAAACCTTGAATATGTCCAATGCGCGAGGTTATACCGTTGGTGGAACAATCCGAATTGTGATCAATAATCAAATTGGTTTTACCACCTCTAACCCAAATGACACCCGCTCAACAGAATATTGTACTGATATCGCAAAAATGATTCAGGCACCGATTATTCATGTGAATGGTGATGATCCTGAAGCAGTCGCTTTTGCCGCGAGAATGGCGGTGGAATATCGTAATTTATTCAAACGCGATATTTTCATTGATCTGATTTCTTATCGTCGTCATGGTCATAATGAGGCTGATGAACCATTAGCCACTCAACCAATGATGTATAGCATCATCAAAAAACATCCAACGCCACGTAAAGTCTATGCAGATCGTTTAATTGCTGAAGGGGTGATTACCGAAGAAGAAGCCATTGAAATGATGAATCTCTATCGTGATGCCTTAGATAATGGCGATCGCGTAGTGAAAGAATGGCGAGAAATGGATACGGCCAAAATGGATTGGTTGCAATATCTCAACTATGACTGGACATCCCCTTACGAAAGTAAATTCCCACAAGAACGTTTCCAAACTTTAGCGGAGCGTGTCAGTGAATATCCAGAAACCTTGCGTGCACATCCTCGTGTAGAAAAAATCTATGCAGATCGCCGTGAAATGGCTAAAGGCGAGAAATTGTTTGATTGGGGTATGGCAGAGACTATGGCATACGCAACCTTATTAGATGAAGGCGCTAATGTTCGTTTATCTGGTGAAGATTCGGGACGTGGTACGTTCTTCCATCGCCATGCAGTTGTGCATAACCAAAATGACGGTACAGGTTATGTACCATTAACACATTTACACGCCAACCAAGGTCGTTTTGAGGTGTGGGATTCAGTATTATCCGAAGAAGCCGTATTGGCTTTCGAATATGGTTATGCGACGACAGATCCAAAAACATTAACCATTTGGGAAGCACAGTTTGGAGACTTCGCAAACGGTGCACAAATCGTGATTGACCAATTTATCAGTTCTGGCGAACAAAAATGGGGCAGAATGTGTGGCTTGGTGATGTTATTACCACATGGTTATGAAGGCCAAGGCCCAGAGCATTCATCTGCTCGTTTAGAACGTTATTTACAACTTTGTGCAGAACAGAATATGCAAGTGTGTATTCCATCTACACCTGCACAGGTTTACCACATGTTACGTCGTCAAGCGATCCGTAAAATGCGTCGTCCATTAATTGGTATTTCACCAAAATCTTTATTACGTCATCCACTTGCCGTGTCAAGTTTAGATGAATTAGTAAATGGCAAATTCCAAACGGTAATTGGTGAAATTGATAATATCGATCCAAAACAAGTTAAACGCGTAGTCCTATGCTCAGGTAAAGTGTATTACGATCTCTTGGAACAACGTCGTGCGAATAACCAAACAGATGTGGCGATTATTCGTATTGAACAGCTTTATCCGTATCCACATGAAGATGTGAAGAAAGCATTAGAGCCTTATGCTCATGTGACGGATTATGTATGGTGTCAAGAAGAGCCATTAAACCAAGGTGCTTGGTATTGTAGTAAACATAACTTTGACAGCTCGCTTCCAGAGCATGTGAAGTTAAAATATGCAGGTCGTCCTGCCTCTGCTTCACCAGCGGTAGGCTACATGTCTTTACACACCAAACAGCAAAAACAATTGGTAGAAGATGCGCTGACACTGTAAAAGTGCGGTCGAAATTTCAGTAATTTTTAAAGAAAGAATAATTTGAAGGAAAATAAAATGACAATCGAAATTCTTGTTCCTGATTTACCGGAATCCGTTGCGGATGCAACTGTTGCAACATGGTATAAAAAAGTTGGTGAGACGGTAAAACGTGATGAAGTATTAGTGGAAATCGAAACTGATAAAGTCGTACTTGAAGTGCCAGCATTAAGCGATGGTGTAGTAGTTGAAATCCTTCAAGACGAAGGTTCAACAGTGGTAAGCAAACAGCTTTTAGGCAAACTTTCAACCCAACAAGCGGGCGATATTTCAACTGAAACAGTGAAAGACAATGAGCCAACACCTGCTGATCGTCAAAGAGCCGCCATTGAAAATAGTCACAATAATTCAGCTGATCAAGGTCCAGCTATTCGTCGTTTATTAGCTGAACACGATTTAGATGCAGAGAAAATTCAAGGCTCAGGTGTGGGTGGTCGTATTACCCGTGAAGATATTGCGCGTGAAGTGGCAAAACGTGATGCACAAAAAGCGAAACAAGATGTGGCGACAGAGCAGAATACCATTAGCACCGTGGCATATAGCTCTCGTTCAGAAAAACGCGTACCAATGACCCGTTTACGTAAACGTATTGCGGAACGTTTATTAGAAGCGAAAAATACCACCGCAATGCTCACCACATTCAATGAAGTGGATATGCAGCCGATTATGAAATTACGTAAAACATACGGTGAGAAATTTGAGAAACAACATGGTGTACGTTTAGGCTTTATGTCTTTCTACATTAAAGCTGTAGTTGAAGCATTAAAACGTTATCCAGAAGTGAATGCTTCAATTGATGGTGATGATATTGTGTATCACAACTATTTTGATATTAGCATTGCCGTTTCAACCCCTCGTGGTTTAGTGACACCAGTATTACGCAATTGTGACAAACTCAGCATGGCAGATATTGAGAAACAAATTAAATCGCTAGCAGAAAAAGGCCGTGATGGTAAATTAACCGTTGAAGATTTAACAGGCGGTAACTTCACTATTACTAATGGTGGCGTATTTGGTTCTTTAATGTCTACACCAATTATCAATCCACCACAAAGTGCGATTTTAGGTATGCATGCCATTAAAGAACGCCCAGTTGCGGTAGATGGTCAAGTGGTGATTCGTCCGATGATGTATTTGGCCTTATCTTATGACCACCGCTTAATTGATGGTCGTGAATCCGTCGGCTTCTTAGTGGCGATTAAAGACTTATTAGAAGATCCAACTCGTTTATTATTAGAAATCTAAGCACATAGGCTTTTTCTCTTTTGAGGGAAAAAGCCTTTTTTATATTGAAGTAATGAATAGGGCGGGAACAATGCCCGCCTTTTATATGAAAACGAAATCTTTATTTAGCTATTTTGCGTACTAAGATTGCTAAGATAAAGGTGATAATGATAACAGGGAAAGTCAGACCTAAATCGCTTTCCCAACCTTTTGCCATAAGGAAACGATAGAGTACGAAGCCGACAAACCAAACGCCGAGTCCAACACTATCAACTGATTTTTTAACATCATGCTGTTTAAGCACAAAGAAATCAGCGATAAGCACAGCGATCATTGGCGCGAATACTGAACCAATAAAGAACAAGAAATGTTCGTATTCTGTCACTGGTAAGGTTGAGGCTAATATAATGCCCACAATCACGGTAAGTACGGAGATTGGCGAGACTTTTAATTGAGGGAAAATATTGTTTAAACTCATGCCGGTGGAATAGGCGGGAAGTGCAGTGTTAATCATGGTAGAGGCGATGACAATTAATACACCGATAACACTTACACCTGCAAGAGAAAGAATTTGTGAGATTTCAGATTTACCGGTCACTAATGCTGCACCTAAGCCGAGAGCATACATCCAGCAGCTGGTCGCGGTATAAGTCAGCGTTGAAAGTGCGGTCGTTTTAAATGGTGTTTCGCTGTTCTTCGTGTGGTCAGATACTACTGGTAACCAAGAAAGTGGCATGACGGCAGCAATTTCAACTGCCGTACCAAATTTGATATTTTGTGCTACATCCATGGCAATGAATGGTTTATTAGCTACTTGAATACTTAGCCACAGCATCAGTAAAAACATGGTGACAAGTGAGAGGCTTTTGAAGATACCTAATTTAGTGAAGCCAAGTAGTAGCCAAAGTATGATGAGTATGCCTAAGCCAAGTGTAAGGAATGGAAAGATGGAAGCATCAGCTGTTTGATTTAAGATAGAAATGACTTCAGCCCCCATATAAATCATGACAGCAGTCCATCCCATCAGTTGCATGGCATTGAGTAAAGAGAAAAGGGCAGAACCTTTTTCACCAAATGATATTTGTACCGTTTGCATGGCACTTTTTTGGGTTTTCGCACCGATGTAACCTGCACAGAAAAACATCGAACCACCAATAAAGTGCCCAACGACGATGGCAATTAAACCTTGTTGCCACCCTAGAGGAGCAAACCAAGTACCGGTGAGAATTTCTGCCATTGAAATAGCAGCAGTAAACCAAATGAGCGCAATCGCAAGATTTCTTGATTTTTTTGTTTGCATGTTGTTATCCTTAACATGGATTGTGGTTATTCTAGCTCAGTATATAACTCAATATGTAAAGAGCAAGCCTAGAATTTAAATAAAACAAAGTGCGGTCAAATTTTTGTTTGTTACGCTAAACAACATCAAAATAGGAAGGAAATATGAATTTACATGAGTACCAAGCCAAGCAGCTTTTTAAGCAATATGATCTACCTGTGAGTGAAGGTGTCGTATGTCAAACAGCAGATGAAGCTGAAATGGCGCTCTTTCAGCTGAATGGCGATGTTTGGATAGCAAAATGTCAAGTTCACGCAGGTGGACGCGGAAAAGCCGGTGGCGTGAAGCTTGTTCATAATACAGAAGAAGCACGTGCTTTTGCGGATAAATGGCTTGGACAGAATTTAGTGACCTTCCAAACCGATAAAAAAGGCCAACCCGTTAATAGTATTTATATTGAAGAAACTTGTCAGATTGATAAGGAGCTTTATTTAGGTGCGGTGATTGATCGTGCTTCACAGAAAGTTGTTTTTATGGCGTCTTCAGCTGGTGGCATGAATATTGAAGATGTAGCAAGAGAAACGCCTGAGCTAATCCATAAAGTCGCCATTGATCCTTTGGTTGGTGGAATGCCATATCAAGGTCGTGAATTAGCCTTTAAACTTGGCTTAAGTGGCGAGCAAAATAAACAATTTGCTGCTATTTTTGTGAAATTATCGCAGCTTTTTATCGAAAAAGATTTTTCTTTAGTTGAAGTGAATCCACTCGTGGTGACAAAAGAAGGTCACTTAATTTGTCTCGATGCGAAAGTAGGCATTGATGATAACTCACTTTATCGTCATCCTGATTTGCTAGCTTTACGCGATTTAAGCCAAAGTGATTCACGTGAAGCAGAAGCTGAAAAATATCAGCTCAATTATGTCGCCTTAGAAGGTGATATCGGCTGTATGGTTAATGGCGCTGGACTCGCTATGGGAACTATGGATATTGTGAAATTATATGGCGGTAATCCCGCAAACTTCCTTGATGTTGGCGGCGGTGCAACGAAAGAGCGTGTATCTGAAGCCTTCAAAATTATTCTCACTGATAAAAATGTGAAATCTGTCTTAGTGAATATTTTTGGTGGAATCGTACGCTGCGATCTTATTGCTGAAGGGGTCATTGCGGCAATTAAAGAAGTGGGTGTAAAAGTGCCCGTTGTGGTTAGATTAGAAGGAACCAACGCGCAGCAAGGTAGAGCAATTTTAGCAGAAAGCGGTGTTAATTTAATTACCGCACATAGTTTACAAGAAGCGGCACAAGCTGCAGTGAAAGCGGCAAAAGGAGAATAATCATGGCGATTTTAATTAATAAAGAGACAAAAGTAATTTGCCAAGGTTTCACCGGTGCGCAAGGGACATTTCACTGCGAGCAAGCACTGGCTTATGGCACAAAGTTAGTCGGTGGGATTTCACCGAATAAAGGCGGAACAACGCACTTAGGTTTGCCAGTATTTAATACAGTGCGTGAAGCAGTAAAAGTGACGGGCGCTACGGCAACCATGATTTATGTGCCGGCACCATTTTGTAAAGATGCGATTTTTGAAGCCATTGATGCAGGTATTCAATTAGTGGTCTGTATTACAGAGGGCATCCCAACATTGGATATGTTGTTGGTAAAACAAAAATTAAATGAAACAGGTGTGATGATGATCGGCCCGAATTGCCCAGGCGTGATTACACCAGATGAATGCAAGATTGGGATTATGCCGGGTAATATCCATAAAAAAGGCAGAGTAGGGATTGTTTCTCGTTCAGGTACCTTGACCTATGAAGCGGTACAACAGACGACAGATGAAGGTTTTGGTCAATCTACTTGCGTAGGGATCGGCGGCGATCCTATTCCAGGATCCAACTTCATTGATATTCTCAAACGTTTCCAAGAAGATCCTGAAACTGAAGCAATCGTGATGATTGGTGAAATCGGTGGCTCTGCAGAAGAAGAAGCGGCAGCGTTTATTAAATCTCATGTGACGAAACCGGTAGTGGCTTATATCGCAGGAGTGACGGCACCAAAAGGTAAGCGTATGGGACACGCAGGAGCGATTATCAGCGGTGGAAAAGGGACTGCAGAAGATAAGATTGCTGCTCTTGAAGCGGCAGGCGTGAAGACAGTGAGAAGTCTTGCTGAAATCGGTTCAGCCCTCCGTGAATTATTGAAATAAAATACTTAAAAAATGGACCGCACTTTGGATTAGTTTTCAAAGTGCGGTCGTTTTTTATAACAAATTCTTATAACCTGCATCTAAATCGGTGTATAATCTCGTCAGTTTTTTAAGGACAAAATTATGAGCCAATTTTTCTATATCCACCCTGAAAATCCGCAAGCGCGTTTGATTAATCAAGCGGTAGAAATCTTGCGTCAAGGTGGAGTCATTGTGTACCCGACAGATTCGGGCTATGCCTTAGGCTGTATGATCGGCGATAAACATGCGATGGATCGTATTGTTGCAATTCGTAAATTGCCAGAAGGGCATAATTTTACGTTGGTATGTAGCGATTTATCCGAGCTTTCAACCTACGCAACGGTGAGCAATTCGGCTTATCGTTTAATTAAAAACAATACGCCGGGGCGTTATACTTTTATTTTGACGGCAACGAAAGAACTTCCACGTCGATTAATGACCTCAAAACGTAAGACCATTGGATTGCGTGTGCCGGATAACCAAATTGCTTTGGATTTATTGAAAGCATTAGGAGAGCCGATTCTATCTTGCTCACTGATGTTGCCTGATAATGAACATATGACTTATTCCGATCCAGAAGAGATTCGTGAATGTTTAGAACGCCAAGTGGATTTAATTATTCATGGTGGCTATTTAGGTCAAGAGCCAACAACGGTGGTGGATTTAACGGGAGAATCGCCAGTGATTTTACGTGAAGGAAGTGGTAGTACTGCTCCTTTCATTTAACTTATTTTAGACGCTTGGGAAAGCGACAAAGGAAAACAGATGAAACCTATTCAAAAACCAGTCAGACAAGAACGTGAAAAACAAGCGGGAAAACAACCGCACTTTGAGCGTAAAGTACGTAAAAGTGCGGTCAATTCTGACATCAAATCAACCCCTAAAGCTAAGGTGGCTAAACCTTCTCGACAATCGACAGTAGAAGGTGAAAAATTACAGAAAGTGCTTGCGCGAGCAGGACAAGGCTCTCGTCGTGAAATTGAAGCGATGATTGCAGAGAACCGAGTGAGTGTCGATGGCAAAATGGCCACCCTTGGTGATCGTATTGATGTACATTCTGGTGTAAAAGTGCGTATTGATGGTCGTATCATCAATCTTCAACAAGCACAAAAAGAAGTATGCCGTGTATTAATGTATTACAAACCTGAAGGCGAACTTTGTACTCGCAGCGATCCTGAAGGTCGTGCAACGGTATTTGATCGTTTACCACGCTTAAATGGTGCAAGATGGATTGCAGTCGGTCGTTTAGATATTAATACTTCAGGCTTATTACTTTTCACAACAGATGGTGAATTAGCGAACCGTTTAATGCACCCAAGCCGCGAAGTTGAGCGTGAATACTCTGTGCGAGTATTTGGTCAAGTGGACGATGCCATGTTAGCGCGTTTACGTAAAGGCGTGCAGTTGGAAGATGGTCCAGCTAATTTCAAAGAAATCAAATTTGCGGGCGGTGTTGGGATTAACCAATGGTACGACGTAACCTTAATGGAAGGTCGTAACCGTGAAGTCCGTCGACTATGGGAATCACAAGGTATTCAGGTGAGCCGCTTGATTCGTATTCGTTACGGTAACATTAAGCTGATGAAAGGCTTACCGCGAGGCGGTTGGGAAGAAATGGATCTGGAAAACGTCAACTATCTACGTGAATTAGTGGGCTTACCACCGGAAACTGAAACCAAATTAGACGTAACAAAACCTCGTCGCCGACCAAAATCAGGTCAAATTCGTAAAGCAGTAAAACGTTATACTGAGTTAAGTAAACGCTATAAAAAATAGGTGGTATTCGCGATGAAAATGCAGCAACTCCGCTACATTGTTGAGATTGTAAACCAAAATTTAAATGTGACTGAAGCCGCGAATGCGCTTTATACCTCTCAGCCAGGTATCAGTAAACAAGTACGCTTGTTAGAAGATGAATTAGGTTTAGAGATTTTTGAGCGTAATGGTAAACATATTAAATCCATTACACCAGCGGGTAAAAAGATCGTCGCTATTGCCCGAGAGCTTCTAGTGAAAGCACAAAGTATTAAATCGGTTGCCAATGAATATACGTGTCCGAATCATGGCGTGTTACGTATTGCGACAACTAATACACAAGCACGGTATATGTTACCGGCTGTGGTGGAACGTTTCTCTAAACAATATCCAGATGTGAGCTTGCATATTCATCAAGGTTCACCGACACAAATTCACGATGCGTTGATTTCTGGTGAAGTGGATTTAGCGATCACGACAGAAGCACCGTATCTTTTTGATGATTTGATTCAACTGCCTTGCTATTTGTGGAATCGTTCGGTGATTGTTAAACCGGACCATCCTTTAGCAAAAGTGAAAGAGCTTACCGTTGAAGAATTAGGTAAATATCCGTTAGTCACTTATACCTTCGGTTTTACTGGTGTGTCTGATTTAGATTATGCGTTTAATCGAGCCGGTATTTTGCCGAATATTGTGTTTACTGCAACGGATGCTGACGTGATAAAAACCTACGTGCGTTTAGGATTAGGCGTGGGCATTATGGCGTCTATGGCGCATACGCCAGCCGATACGGATTTAGTAGCGATTGATGCTGGGCATTTGTTCCGTGCGAGTATGACGCAAATTGCGTTTAAACACAGTACTTTCTTACGCAACTATATGTATGATTTTATCGAATTTTTCTCACCGCACTTAACGCGTCCAATGGTTGAAAAAGCAGAGAGATTGCGTGATAACAATGCCGTGAAAAAATTGTTTGATAATGTCGAATTAGATGTGAAGTAAAATCGCAAAACAAAAGGGCGGTCAGAATTTAATGCAAATTCTGACCGCTCTTTTTTACAATAAAAATAAATGTGGCACTAAGTTCATGACGATAACTGTCGCAATGGAAAGTAATAATCGTGATGAGCCAAAGATAAAACCTCGGTTGGTACCGTTATCAAATTTTACTAATAAATTCGCCATTGCCGTTAAGGCATAGACTTCAATCACCGTGAAGATGACTAAGTAAATATAAGCAGAAACCACAGAAATATATTTCAACGTAATAAACCAAGGCAAGACAATGCCAACTGCCAGGATTGGGGCAACCCATAGGGTTTGTTTAATCGTTAAATTAATTTTTCGAGAAAAATAACTTTGTAATGAGATTGTCAGTAAACCATTCACAAAAAGTGCAATGGGAGAGTGCTCCGGCATCCCTAATTTATTATCAAAAAGAAACGGGAAGATCACAAAGAATGATGTTGAAATGGAAAGAGGAATAAACAACATCAAATGCACAAATAAAAATTCTTTGGTAATGATTTCTTTAATTTGGGCAAAGCGAAATTTTACTAAGGTTTGTAAGGTTTGGATTTGATAAAACGGTTTGACCATTAAGGCTAAGAGAACTGCTTCCATCGCAAAGCAGACCCAAATCAGCGACTCAATGTGATTGTATTTGATAAATGGAATCACCAACAAAGGCGCAAACATAGACGACATAGAGCTGACTTTTAAATATTTTCCCTGTAATCGAGTTTTTTCTTTGTATTCTTCGCCTGCGAGCACCAATAGGCAGGCTTTCGCATTGGTACCAAACAAACAGCTGCCTAAGCCAAAACAAGTTGTGGCAATTAAAAGTAGAACGTAATTGTCAGCAGAGAGAAAGAAAATATAGGCAATGACATCTAAAAAGCATCCAAGTAACATCATTTTGGCCAGCCCAAAACGATCGCCCCAAATACCAGCTAAAATAGCTAATGCTTGGTTGCAGAAGAAAAGCAACGAGAGCGAAAAGGCAATTTCACTGTTACTTAAGCCTTTTCCTTGTAAATAGATGAAAAATACCGTTTGCATGGAAAAGAATGCAAGGGTAGAAAAGAAACGACGAGTCAGTAAAAGTTTTTGTAAATTCATTGTGTTATTAAAAAAAAGAAAAGCACGCGTTAAGAACGCGCGCCAGTAATTTGTTAAGTGTGGTCAAAATTCACGACGATTTTTAACCGCACTTGAGATTAAAAAGAATCGTAATATTTCACTAAATCTTCGCGGCTAATGGCAAATACACCTAGACCGCCATTTTTTAGTTCAACCCATTCAAATGGCACATCTGGATATTGTTCGATGAGACTTACCATGCTGTTGCCCACTTCGCAAACGAGCATGCCATTTGGTGTTAAATAATCTGGCGCTTGTTTTAAAATTTGTTTTGTAATTTCTAAACCATCAACACCCGAACCTAGTGCTAATTCAGGCTCATAATGGAATTCTTCCGGCATATCTGCCAAATCTTCTTCATCCACATAAGGCGGATTGGTGACGATTAAATCATATTGCTGACCGAATAGATTTTGGAATAAATCTGATTGAATCGGAAAAACACGGTGTTCTAATTGGTGACGCGCAATATTGATTTCCGCCACATTTAACGCATCCACAGAAAGATCGACTGCATCCACTTCAGCCTCAGGAAAGGCTTCAGCTGTTGCGATTGCAATACAACCACTACCGGTACAAAGATCTAAAATACGTTTTGGTTCAGATTTTAAAAGCGGAGCAAATTTGTTTTGGATTAATGCACTGATTGGTGAGCGTGGAATAATCGTACGCTCATCCACATAGAATTCTAATCCACAGAACCATGCACTATTCGTTAAATAAGCGACAGGGACACGTTGTTCAATTCGGCTTAAGACTAACTGTACTAAAGTTTCTTTTTCTGAAGGAGTAAGTTTACTGCTAAATAAATCTTGCGGTAAATCGAGCGGTAATTGAAGTCCCGCAAGGACTAATTGAAGACTTTCATCCCACGCATTGTCATGGCCTTGCCCGTAGTAAATATCAGAACGATTGAATGTGCTGTATGTCCAGCGTAAAAAATCTTGAATGGTCGTTAATTCACTTGCCACATTATCTTCTAAAATTGTCGCAACAAGTTCTTGATTGTGTAAGGTTTCCATTTTGTGCCTCAATAAAAAATTTGGCTAGTTATACCATAGAATAGATGTGCTATCATTAAGCAAAATAACAAATTGAGAAAAATAATGACAGAACCAGATGATTTCGATCTTTTTCGAGCGGAAACAAAAGGGATCAAACCCATCAAGCAAGATACCTTTGTAGCGCCGCGTCAAAAGAGCGGTCAAAAAAAATCCCATTTACGTGATATTCGAGAAAAAGAAGATACGCTTTTCTATTTTTCCGATGAATATGAGCCCTTGCTAAATGAACATGATGGTGTCATCAAATATTTACGCGAAGGGGAAGATAGCCATTTATTGAAACAACTTCGTCGTGGCGATTTTTCACCCGAATTATTTTTGGATTTACATGGTTTAACCCGTGAGCAAGCCAAAATGGAATTGGCAGCACTGTTGTTAGCTTGTGAAGATGAGCATGTTTATTGCGCGAGCATCATGACAGGTTATGGAACATTCACGTTGAAAAAACAAATTCCACGTTGGTTAGTTCAGCACCCTAAAGTCCGAGCGTTACACCAAGCACCTAAAGAATGGGGCGGAGAAGCAGCGATACTCATTTTAGTAGATGTATAAAGAAAAAGTGCGGTCGAAATTGACCGCACTTTTTTACATTTTTTCGATTGTCTTAATACCTAATAACTCTAGACCTTGTTTTAAGGTTTTCTCTGTAAGAGAAGCGAGTTTTAAACGACTTAATTTTACGTTTTCATCTTCTGCATTTAAGATTGGGCAGTGTTCATAGAATGAGGAGAACACACCTGCCAATTCATATAAATAAGCACAGAGCACATGCGGTGTACCTTCTTTACCCACAGTTTGAACTGCTTCTTCAAATTGAAGCAATTTAATTGCTAATGCACGTTCTTTTTCATCAGAAAGCTGAATTTTAGCTTCTGCAAGTGCGGTTGGATTTACATCTGCTTTATTAAAGATAGAACGAATACGCGTGTAAGCATATTGCATATAAGGCGCAGTATTACCTTCAAAGCTGAGCATATTGTCCCAATCGAATACATAGTCAGTCGTGCGGTTTTTAGAAAGATCCGCATATTTCACCGAACCAATACCAACCGCTTCAATAACCGCTGTTTTTTCATCATCAGATAAATTGGTATTTTTCTCGTTGATTAATACAGTTGCACGCTCAATCGCTTCATCTAATAAATCTGCTAATTTTACGGTACCGCCAGTACGAGTTTTGAATGGTTTACCATCTTTCCCCAACATCATACCGAAGTTTTTATGTTCAAGTGAGAAGCTATCTGGTACATAACCTGCTTTACGCGTAATTAACCAAGCTTGTTGCATATGTTGGCTTTGACGAGTATCAGAGAACACTAATGCACGATCCGCTTTTAAGGTTTCATAACGATATTTAGCAGCAGCAATATCAGTAGTAGTATAAAGGAAACCACCATCTTTCTTCTGAACGATAACGCCCATCGGTTCGCCTTCTTTATTCTTGAATTCATCAAGATAAACCACTAACGCACCTTCATCTTCAACGGCTAAACCTTGTTTTTTCAGATCTTCAACGATAGCAGGCAACATAGGGTTATATAGGCTTTCACCCATTACATCTTTTTCGGTTAATGTTACATTTAAGCGATCATAGTTGCGTTGGTTTTGTTGCATGGTGATATCGACTAATTTTTTCCACATCGTGCGGCAATATTCATCTCCACTTTGCAATTTCACCACATAGTTACGCGCTTTTTCAGCGAACGCTTCATCTTCATCATAGTGTTTTTTTGCTTCGCGGTAGAATGCTTCAAGATCTTGAAGTTCCATTTCGCTTGCATGTTCATTTTCCATTTTTTCAAGATAAGCAATAAGCATACCAAATTGCGTTCCCCAGTCACCCACATGGTTCGCACGAATAACGTTGTGACCTAAAAATTCAAGGGTACGAACAACAGCATCACCGATAATGGTAGAACGTAAGTGACCTACGTGCATTTCTTTCGCAACGTTTGGTGAAGAATAATCAATCACGATAGTTTGTTTTTCATTAGCACTTACACCAAGATTTTGATCTTTCAATGCAGCAGAGACATTATTCGCTAACCAAGTTGGATTTAAGAAAATGTTGATAAAACCTGGGCCGGCAATTTCAGTTTTTTCAGCGACATCAGAAAGATCGGCATGATCTAAAACTTTTTGTGCAAATTCACGTGGATTTAATCCTAGTTTTTTAGCAGCAGCCATGATGCCGTTTGCTTGGTAGTCACCAAATTGGGGTTTACCTGATTGACGAATAAGCGCATCACATTGCTCATCTGCACCAGCAGCAATCATCGCTTGTTTAATTTTATCGGATAAAATAGATTGAATATTCACGGTTTTTCCTAATCTTGAAATTGAATAATGAAAATAATCGGCTATGATACCGTTGTTTATAGATTTCTCAAAGTAAGAGCAGGAGAAAATGTCAAATTTAATGGAAAAATCGACCGCACTTTATCAAGAATTGCCTTTATTTCAGGAAAAAATTCAGCAATTAGCCGCCGTTATGAAAGTGAATTTGAATGATTTCCAAATTGATCATTTAGCTTTAAGAGCAAATAGTGAAGAAAAAGCAAAAAATTGGCTGACAGAGTTATTAAAGTGCGGTAGAATTTTAAGCGATAATATCGTCAATGGGCGTCCTATCTATTTGATTGAATTAGATGAGCCAGTTGATTTCATTGGTCAGCCTGTCGATGTTATTGAATTACCGTTTCCTAAAAATAAACAATATCCCCAAGAAACTTGGGAACATATTGAAATTGTAATGCCGTTTTTATCTCATGAATCTGTTGAGGATTGGGTTAATCGGATTTGCAATATATTTTTATGGAAGGAACTAACTCAATTAACCATGAAGGTGAGCGAACCTAAGGTGGAAGGGGAGCAATTGCCCAATCCATCAATTGCAGTGAGTTTTGTTGATAAAACAGAAAATCATGTTTGCATAAAGGTTCATCCTTATACAATAAAGAAAATACTCGAGGTTTAGTGTAATGAAAAAAATTACCTTAGCATTAACTGTCTTATTAAGTTTAGGTTTATCAGCTTGTTCATCTCAATCACAAAAAGATGAAAGCGCTTATAAAGGTCAAGTTATTTTCACCGAATTACAAGGTGATGATGTAAAATTAACCGTTCGTAAAAACGACTGCTCATACAAACAAGAAGGTGAAACCGAAGTTATCGTTCACAAATACGATTCAACTTTAGTAACTGGTGCTTGTGTGAAAGTATCTGACAACGGTCAAGGCGCGAAAAACGTTTCTACTTGGTCTCCAAGAAACCCAATCTAATTTATTTTTAGAAGGTTAGCTTTATGAAAAAAGTAACAGTAGCATTAGCTCTTATGATGTCTGTTGGTTTGACTGGCTGCGCAAATACTGATGTTTTTAGCGGAGATGTTTATTCAGCTGATCAAGCAAAAGAAGCGCGTTCAATTAGCTATGGTACAATCGTATCGGTTCGCCCTGTTAAAATCCAAGCTGATAACAATGGTGTAATTGGTTCTGTTGGTGGCGGTGCTTTAGGTGGTATTGCTGGTGGAACAATTGGTGGTGGTACAGGTCAAGCTATTGCAACCGTTGTTGGTGCAATTGGTGGTGCCATTGTAGGTAGCAAAGTTGAAGAAAAAATGAGCCAGGTTAATGGTGCAGAGATTGTTATCAGAAAAGATAACAGAGAAGAGATCGTTGTGGTTCAAAAAGCAGATCCAAGCTTCCAAGCGGGTCGTCGCGTAAGAATCGTTGGCGGTTCATCATTAAATGTTTCTGTTATTAACTAACTAAACGAAAAATAGAAAAAGCGAACCATTAGGTTCGCTTTTTTTTATGCTTAAAATCAAAAGAAAGTGTGGTTGTTTTTTGCTTGAAAGTCAAAAATATGATAAAACTATCAACCGTTATTTCACATCGACAATAGGAAGCAAAATGTCAAATTTACAACAAATTATTGAAGCTGCATTTGAAAAACGTGCAGAAATCACGCCTAAAACTGTTGATGCACAAACTCGTGCAGCAATCGAAGAAGTGATTGAAGGACTAGATAGCGGTAAATACCGTGTTGCAGAAAAAATTGATGGTGAATGGGTTACTCACCAATGGTTGAAAAAAGCAGTATTATTATCTTTCCGTATCAATGATAACCAAATCATTGATGGGGCTGAAACTAAATACTATGACAAAGTGGCATTGAAGTTTGCTGACTATACAGAAGAGCGTTTTGCTCAAGAAGGTTTCCGTGTCGTACCTTCTGCAACAGTACGTAAAGGGGCATACATTTCTAAAAACTGTGTATTAATGCCATCTTATGTAAATATCGGTGCATACGTAGGTGAAGGTACTATGGTCGATACATGGGCAACTGTTGGTTCATGTGCACAAATTGGTAAAAATGTTCACTTATCTGGTGGTGTAGGGATTGGTGGCGTATTAGAGCCATTACAAGCAAACCCAACTATTATTGGTGATAACTGTTTCATCGGTGCACGTTCTGAAGTCGTTGAAGGCGTAATTGTGGAAGATGGTTGTGTGATCTCTATGGGTGTATTCATCGGTCAATCAACGAAGATCTACGATCGTGAAACCGGTGAAGTATTCTATGGTCGCGTTCCTGCTGGTTCTGTGGTTGTTTCAGGTAGCCTTCCATCTAAATGTGGTAAATACAGCTTATACTGTGCAGTGATCGTGAAAAAAGTTGATGCAAAAACTTTAGGTAAAGTAGGTATCAACGAATTATTACGTTCTATTGAAGAGTAATTAAAATACCATAAAAAAAATGACCGCACTTTATATGGCAAGTGCGGTCATTTTCTTTTTTAAATTAGCGAATTATTTTTTTCTTGCTAGCATTGTCGCAAATTTTAATTTAATGCGATTGCCGTTTTCATCGGTTTTGTGTAACTCGCCCATATTTTCGTTGTATTCTAAGAATTCCCAATCTTTGTAGTATTCTTTTAATTCACCTTCTGAGAATGTAAATGAGAAGGCTAGTGGGCAAGGCACTTCAGGCGTGGACATGGCTGCTACAATTAAGTTATAACCACCTGGGTTGGTGTGTTCTTGCATATTCTTAATAATGGCTGGAATTCGCTCACGATTTAAGAACATAAATACCACGGTAGATAAAATGAAGTCGTAGTTTTCTTGAATATTGGCTGTGTTAATATCATAAACAGCGGTCTTAATATTCAAGTTTTCTTTGTCTTTAGTTTCGTTCAAGAAGGCGATGCTATTTTCGTTGTGATCCCAAGAGGTCACATCGTAGCCTTTTAAACTTAAATAAAGGGAGTTACGACCTTGTCCGCAGCCTAAATCTAGCACTTTACAAGGTTTGATAATTTTAGCTGCATCAACCACATCACCATGCGTTGCAGTCATATTATATTTTTTGCTGAAGTAATCTTCTTTTGTGCAATAGAAACCAAGCGTACATTCTAAGTCATCAGAAAGGGCTTCAACTCGGTGCCATGCTTGTGGCTCGACAAATGGAATATCACTTTCCGGCGTGAAAATATGCTCAGCAATGACATCGCCATCTTCGGTTAGCTCATAAAACTTAAGTTTACCTTTCAACACAGTGAGTTTGCCCCAAGTTCCCACTTTAGTATTGTGTTTTTCTTGGAACATTTTAGGTAATTTATCTTTTGTCCAAACCGGCATTTGTTTATAGCAGATAAGTTCGTTTGTCATAATGAATTCCTTTTAATTTGTATGATAAATAGCTGATTGATATAGTAGGGTATTTAACTCTATTTGGCAATAAAAAAGGCGACCGAAGTCGCCTAAACATTAAATTATTTTACTTGCATACCGGCAGTGACACCGCTATCAGCTGAAAGTAAGAATAAATCACTTCCGCCTGTACCAGCAGAAAGAATCATCCCTTCCGATACACCAAATTTCATTTTACGTGGTGCAAGATTTGCAACCACAATAACAAAACGACCTTCTAATTCTTCAGGTTTGTTGTAAGCTGCTTTAATGCCAGAGAACACTTGGCGAGTATGATCACCCAAATCTAATTCAAAACGTAAGAGTTTGTTTGATTCTGGTACTGCTTCGCATTTCAGTACTTTTGCCACACGCATATCGATTTTAGCAAAATCGTCAATGGTAATGGTGTCAGCAATAGGTTCGACATTTGAAAGTGCGGTCGCTTTTTCCGCTGTTTTTTCTGTCGCTTTGTTTGCTTCAGCAAAAAGTGCTTTAGTTTCTTCTACTACTGCATCAATTTGTTTTTTCTCTAAACGAGAGAAAAGCGCTTTAAATGGAGTAAGTTGATGACCTAATAGTGGTTGTGCAATATTATCCCATGTTAGTTCTGTTTGTAAGAACGCTTCTGCACGTTCAGCCAGTTTTGGAAGAACCGGTTTTAAGTAAGACATCAATACACGGAAAAGCTCGATACCCATTGAGCAAACCGCTTGTAATTCGGCCTCTTTGCCTTCTTCTTTCGCAATCACCCAAGGCGCTTTTTCATCAATATATTTATTGGCTTTATCGGTTAATGCCATAATTTCACGAATGGCTTTGTTGTATTCACGGCTTTCATAGTAAGCAGCAATTTGTTCAGCTTGTGCAGTGAATTCAGCGAAAAGTGCTTCGTCTTCTAATTTATCTGCTAGTTTGCCCTCGAAACGTTTTGCGATAAATCCAGCATTACGAGAAGCCAAATTGACTAATTTATTAACGATATCCGTGTTTACACGTTGAACGAAATCTTCCAAGTTAAAATCAAGATCTTCGATACGATCGTTTAATTTTGCTGCGTAGTAATAACGTAAACATTCCGGATCGATGTGATTTAGATAGGTGCTGGCTTGGATAAATGTACCGCGTGATTTCGACATTTTGGCGCCATCTACGGTGACATAACCGTGAGCAAACACATTGGTTGGTTTGCGGTATTCGCTTCCTTCTAACATCGCTGGCCAGAATAGGCTGTGGAAATATACGATATCTTTACCGATAAAGTGATAAAGTTCAGCATTGCTGTTTTCTCCCCAGAATTCATTAAAATCAATACCTTCACGATCGCAGAGATTTTTGAAAGAAGCCATGTAGCCAATTGGCGCATCCAACCAAACATAGAAGAATTTATCTTTAGCTCCTGGGATTTCAAAACCAAAATAAGGTGCATCACGAGATATATCCCATTGTTGTAAGCCACTTTCAAACCATTCTTGCATTTTATTTGCAATTTCAGGTTGAAGTGAACCAGAGCGAGTCCATTCTTTTAACATGCCTTCAAAAGCAGGTAAATCAAAGAAAAAGTGTTCAGACTCTTTAACAATTGGTGTTGCACCTGACACAGCAGAACGTGGATTAATTAAATCCATTGGGCTATATGTGGAAGCACAAACTTCACAGTTATCACCGTATTGATCTTCAGCTTTACATTTTGGACAAGTCCCTTTGACGAAACGATCCGGTAAGAACATATTCTTTTCAGGATCGAATAACTGAGAAATCACTTTCGTTTTAATGAAGCCTTTTGCTTTTAATTTATTGTAAATGTCAGCGGTGATTTGTTTGTTTTCTTCACTGTGAGTAGAGTGGTAGTTATCAAAACTGATATTAAAACCTGCAAAATCACGTACGTGATCAGCTTTTGCTTTTGCGATTAGTTCTTCTGGTGTAATGCCTAATTTATCGGCATTAAGCATAATTGGTGTGCCGTGCGCATCATCAGCACAGACAAAATGAATTTTATTGCCACGCATACGTTGGAAACGTACCCAAATATCTGCTTGAATATGTTCTAACATATGGCCTAAATGAATGGCGCCATTTGCATAAGGTAATGCACAAGTGACTAAAATTTTACGAGGTTGAATTGTCATTATTTTTCTCTATTCTTTTTGCAAAAATTGCGAGTATGTTACCCGATTAGTGCGATTTTTTCTAGTTTAGTTATACTTTTAGCTTAACATTTGAGGGGGAAAAGGGGTAAAATATCCCTGACAAATTTACTCTACTACCTACTACTATTAAAGGAATATTATGGCAACTGCTTTTTCTGAAAATTTAACGGCAGAACAACAATCTCAAGTTCTGCAAGTTTTCCAACAATTCCAACATCCAAGTTTGCAAAAAGACTTAATCGCATTAAATACTTTGAAGAAAGTAGAAAAAGGCGGTGACGTATTACGTATTGAATTACAACTGCCTTTTGCATGGAACACTGGCGTGGAGCAAGTGAAACAACAGCTTTCTGATGCGTTATTAAAAGCAACAGATAGCAAAGAAATCAAATGGGTGGTGAATTATCAAATCGCAACGTTAAAACGTGCAAATAATCAACCCGCTGTAAAAGGCGTGAAAAATATCATCGCGGTGACTTCAGGTAAAGGCGGGGTAGGGAAATCCTCTGTTTCGGTGAACCTTGCGCTTGCTTTACAAGCTCAGGGTGCTCGCGTGGGGATTTTAGATGCGGATATTTATGGTCCATCTGTTCCGCATATGTTAGGCGCCCCACATCAACGCCCAACTTCACCTGATAACCAACATATCACCCCAATTAAAGCACATGGGTTATCTGCAAACTCGATCGGTTTCTTAATGGATGAAGATAATGCAACCATTTGGCGTGGTCCAATGGCAAGTAGTGCATTAAGTCAGCTTTTAAATGAAACATTATGGGATAGCTTAGATTACTTAGTGATCGATATGCCACCGGGTACAGGTGATATCCAATTAACGCTTTCACAACAAATCCCTGTAACGGGTGCGGTAGTGGTCACAACACCACAAGACATCGCGTTATTAGATGCAGTGAAAGGAGTGTCTATGTTTGAACGTGTATCTGTGCCAGTGTTAGGTATTGTGGAAAATATGTCTATGCATATTTGTAGCAATTGCGGCCATCACGAAGCAATTTTTGGTACTGGTGGTGCAGAAAAAATGGCACAAAAATACAATGTGAAAGTATTAGGCCAGTTACCGTTGAATATCCAAGTTCGTCAAGATTTGGATGCGGGTAAACCAACTGTGGTTGCAGCACCAGACAGTGAAATTGCGAAATCTTTCTTAGATTTAGCGGAGAAAGTATCAACTGAGCTTTACTGGCAAGGTTCTGTGATTCCAAGCGAGATTTTATTCCGTGAAGTGAAATAATCACAAAAACATCATAAAAATTAACCGCACTTTAGGTCATCCAAAGTGCGGTTATTTTTTTGCTAAATTTGCTTATTTTAAATGATCCGCATCATTCATTTTCTCAACGCGAAAACCGTTCTCATCGTCATAATGTACAACGCTAATTGAGGTATTAATGAGCGATACCGATTTATCTTCATCGCGGTGATTTTGCCATGTTGCGCCATTTAACAAGGCAAGCAATAAACGCAAGGTATGGCCATGCGACACAATGAGAATATTACCTTGATCGTGGATCTTAATAATATCCTGCAATGCTTTCATGGCACGTTCGCCTAATTGTTCAAACGTTTCTCCACCGTTTACTTGAGCTTTGTAATTGGCTGGATCTTTAATAAGTTGCTTGAATTCAGGGTGTTCTCTTAACGTATCGACAACTAGGCCTTCCCAAGAACCAAAATATTGCTCATTTAATCCTTTATGATGGAAAAGGGGAATATCACGTTCACCAATAATATGAGAGGCGGTCGCGATAGTGCGGTTTAATACGCTGGAATACGCAGCAATAAAAGGAATATGATTAAGTGCTATACCTGTTTTTTTCGCACCATTAATACCTTCTTCAGTCAAAGGAGAATCGCCATGACCTTGCATTAAACCTTCTGTATTCCAAACAGTTTTACCGTGGCGAATGAAATAAAAAGTCAGTTGTTTTTTCATTTTTCATGTCCATAAAAAAGATTAAGGAAGCCGAAACTTCCTTAATCATGATTTAACGGGAGTAATAACCTGCCATTGAACTATATACGGCATTTTCTGCTTGAATAATGTTGTATTTCGCATTCAAGATAGAAAGTTGAGAGCTTTTCTCTGTGTTTGCTGCAGCAAGCCATTCACGTAATTCAGATACACCAGCATTATAACGATCTCGATAGTATTTGGTGATACGTTGGTTATAGCTATGTGTTTTTTGTAAGTTAGCAAAGGCACTTTGTGCTTGTGTGTAGGCGAAGTAGTTGGTATCTACATCATTCAAGGCTTTAGTGATGCTTTGCTCATAGTTTAAACGTGCGGTTTCATAATCTGCTTCAGAGATTTTTACGTTCCATTTTACGGTATTCCAGTTGAGGAATGGTAGGCTAATGCCAATTAAACCTGTACCAACTGGATTGTGCAATGCATTACCGACTTTGGTGCCACTTGATGTTAAGCTACCGCCTAAAGTGACTTCAGGGAACCAGCCTTTTTCAGTTGCTTTCGCATTTTTGAATGCACTGCTTAAGCGATATTGATAGCCTTTCACATCAGGACGATTCGCAATCACAGAAACGGGCACATTTAAATTCACGCCCACATTTTTTACATTAAGAATGTGTGGGAAGTTGATATTTAATGCTTCTTCTGGTTTTAAGTTCAGTAAGTTACGTAAAGTTTGTTCTGCTGTTTTACGTTGTGTTTGATAGTTGATCAAGTTGTTACGTGCGTTCAATACCGCTTGTTGTGCTTGATCTACACTTGCGCTGTCCGCAACACCTTGTGATAAACGACGTTGCATAATGTTGCTAATATCGTTGTAGTATTTAATGCTTTCTTGCGTGGTGCTGATCGCATCATTCAAGTAGGCAATTTGATAATAGGTTGTCACAACAGAGTTGATGAGTGAAAGTTTCGTTGCTTCTAAATCTTCAGCCGTTGCTTTGTGTGACCATTCTGCGGCGTCAGCGGTATTAGCTAAACGTTGCCATAGATCTAACGTATAACTCACATTTAATGCACCTTGATGGCTTACTGCTGAGCTGCCACCTGTTTTCACATTTTTGCTTGCAGAAGATTGGGTTGAACCGCTAAATGCAGGAATTAAATTCGCGCCTGCAAGGTTTGCATTATATAGAGCACGATTTACTGCAACAGACGCTTTGGCTAAATCTTTGTTGTTAACTAATGCTTGTTCTACCACACGATTTAATTGTGAATCATTGTAAAGTGCCCACCAGTTTTCTTTTACATTAAATTGTTTGGTGATTTCCGCATAATTTTGGTAATCCTGCTGGCTCGCTTTATAAGAATCGCCGATATTAGCACAACCTGCTAGAGCAGTTGCCATCGCGATTGCTAAGGTTAATTTTTTCATTTTTAACATGGATTTTTCCTTTCTTTTTCAATTAAAGTGCGGTCAAAAATTAGTGAGAATTTTAACCGTTCTTTTGTGTTTTACAAAATTTCTTTATTCTCTCGCAAGGGCGGTAATTGGATCTAATTGTGCTGCACGTTTTGCCGGCATATAACCGAAGATCACACCAATCAGGGTAGAGAAGACCACTGCAGCAACAATTGAGCCAGTTGAGAACGCCATCGTAAAGTCAGTCATAAATACGTTAAAGAGCAGACCGATTAAACCCGAAAGCAGAATCCCCGTCACGCCGCCAATTAAACAAATCAACACAGCTTCAATCAAAAATTGTTGCAGAATATTAAATTGTCTTGCCCCAATAGCCATGCGCACACCAATTTCTTTGGTTCGTTCTGTTACGGAAACCAACATAATATTCATCACCCCAATCCCACCAACGATTAATGAAATAAAGGCGATAGAGGAAATGAGCAATTTCATCGTGCCGGTTGTGCTTTCAATAGTTTGTTTAATCGTATCGCTATTCATGATGAAGAAATCTTTTTTACCATGGCGCATGGTAAGCAATTCAGTAATCCCTTTTTCAGCAACAGTCGTATTGACGGAGTCATCTACTTTTACGGTAATTGAACCAATTTTTTTGCTGCCCGAAATACGATTCATCACAGTGGTGTAAGGAGCATAGAGATTGAGTGAACTGCTTGCTCCGCCCATTTGTTTATCAGATACTACGCCAATAATACGTAATGGACGTTTATTAAACATCACAATTTTGCCGATAGGATTTTCATCTGGGAAAATCGACTTTTTCGCACTTTCATCGATTAAGGCTACTTGATTGTTATCAGCAACATCTTGAGCAGAAAATAAATTACCAGATTTTAGTTTTAATCCATCTACATCAAAATATTGTTCGCCTACACCTTTTAAACTGGTTGAGGAGAAAGTTTGGTTACCATAAATTAATGTGCCACTTGATGAGCTATTTGGCGTGACGCTTTGTACATAGCTTTGTTGGTTTAAGGCCGTGGCATCATTAATCGTCAGATTTTGCATTTGTTCTGCACGACGATCACCAAAGCCTGTACCATTAAAAATCGTGATGGTGCTCGTCCCAATTCCTCGAATATTTTCCAAGATTTTTTGCTGTGAACCATTTCCCAATGCCACGACAGAAACCACAGACGTAATCCCGATAATAATCCCGAGCATGGTTAAAAGAGAACGCATTTTGTGGGCAATGATGGCACTCACAGACATACGAAAGGCTTCAACAAATTGATCTTTGCTGAACCCAAAGTGCGGTTTAGATTGGGTTGGATTTTCGACCGCACTTTTTACCGCTTCTTTTTGCGTATCGCCAATGATTTCGCCGTCTTTAATTTCAATCACGCGATTCGCACTGGCGGCAATTTCTCGGTCGTGGGTTACCATAATAATAGTGTGGCCTTCTGCGTGTAATTGACGCAGAATTTCCATCACATTTTGACCGCTTTGTGAATCCAATGCACCAGTGGGTTCATCGGCTAAAATAATTTCACCGCCATTCATCAACGCACGCGCAATACTCACACGTTGTTGCTGACCACCGGAAAGCTGGCTTGGTTTATTTTTCCATTTATCGCCTAAACCTAATTTTTCTAAAAGTTGTTTTGCACGAGAAAGACGTTTTTCTTGCGACATTCCTGCATAAATAGCAGGCAAGGCGACGTTTTCTGCTGCGGTCAAGCTCGACAATAAGTTATAGCGTTGGAAAATAAAGCCGAATTTTTGGCTACGTAAATCTGAAAGCTGATCTTTGCTTAATTCAATGGTTTCTTTACCATTAATTTTGTAAGAGCCACTGGTTGCCGTATCCAAGCATCCGATGATATTCATCAAGGTTGATTTGCCGGAACCGGATTGCCCAATAATCGCGACGAAATCGCCTTTTTCAATATTTAAAGAGACATTCTTTAAAATATGAACGCGATTTTCGCCTTCACCGAAGTAACGGTTGAGATCCTTAATTTCAATAATATTCATTAATTTTCTACCGCACTTTTAGAACATTCTTGGACCACGAGGCATCGAGCCAACTTGTTCACCATTCGCAACTTGCGACACAATGACTTTTTCACCTTCGTTTAAACCCGATTTGATTTCAGTTTTGAAATCATTTTGAACACCAGTTTCAACTTCGCGCGGTTCAGGCTGATTTTTGTCATTCAATACATTGACAAAGCTTTTGCCATCACGTTTTTGAATAGCCATATTAGAAACCAATAACACATCTTTCGCGTTGGCAATTTTGATGTTGTTTTCTGTCGTCATTCCGATGCGTAAAGTACGATCAGGGTTATCGATCAAAACATTGGCGTAATAGTAGATCGCACTGGTCGTTGAGCTGCTACTTGAACTTGTCGAAGATGATGTTGAAGAACTATCACTTGTCGTGGTATTGGCTGGATCAACAGAATTAATGACAGAGTGATACAGGGTTTGGCTATCCGATAAAATAGTAAAGCTCACTTCCTGACCGGCTTTGACTTTGGTAATGTCGCCTTCCGAAATCTCAGGCTTAATTTTCATTTTGCTTAAATCAGCAATGGTCACAATCGTTGGCGTCGTTTGGTTGGCATTAACGGTTTGACCTTCTGAAACAGGCACAGAAATAACAGTGCCGTCCATTGGGGCGGTGATTTTGGTGTAGCCTACATTGGTTTCTGCGGTATTCACTTCAATTTCAGCTTGTTTGATATTGGCTTCAATGGCTTCCATTTCAGCTTTCGCATTATCAAGGGTGCTTTTAGCCGTATTCACACTATCCAAAGATGTCGCTTTTTGTGTATAAAGTTTTGATAAGCGGTTATAGCTTGAAAGCGCAACATCATAAGCGGTTTTTTTCGCTTTTAATTGTGCTTGATAGCTGACTAATGCCGCCTTTTTGGTATTTAAGGTATTAATTTGGGTTGTGGAATCAATATCAGCGATCATTTCGCCTTTTTTGATTTCTTGCCCTAACTTGACATAGAGTTTGGTGATTTTACCCGAAGCTTGGGCGCCGACATCAACTTTATTCACGCTTTCAACTGAACCTGAAGCGACAACGGTTTTTTCAACATTACCACGTGTAACCGATTCAGTCAGATAAGTCGTTTCTTGTTTGCTATTGCTAGAGAAAAAATAATAAGCTGCACCAGCGGCAATGAGTAATCCGAGTAAAATAAAAAAGCGTTTTTTCATAAAGACTTTGTCATCCTAAATAAAAAAATGAACGTTTGTTCAGTAAAGATGTATTCTAAAGGTAAACTTTTCAGTTTGCACGAAAAATCTTCAAATTAGGCCTAAAAATCCTAAAAAATTTAGTATTAATTTAATGAAAGTGCGGTTAGTTTTGGGATCAAATTCACAACGCCAGACTTTTCGTATAGAATGGGATAATTATTTTCAATTTATTGAGAAATTTATGAGCAATACAGAACACACTCTAGAAAATGCGGAAAATACCCGCACACACAATTTCATTACTCAAATTATTGATGAAGATTTAGCTTCGGGTAAACACAAAAGTGTTCATACTCGTTTTCCGCCTGAGCCAAATGGCTATTTGCATATTGGCCACGCTAAATCGATTTGCTTAAACTTCGGCTTAGCAAAAGAATATAACGGTTTATGTAACCTACGTTTTGATGATACCAATCCGGTGAAAGAAGACGTGGAATATGTAGATTCCATCAAAGAAGATGTTCAATGGTTAGGTTTTAAATGGGAAGGTGAGCCACGTTATGCTTCAGATTATTTCGATGCACTTTATGGCTATGCCATTGAGTTAATCGAAAAAGGCTTAGCGTATGTGGATGAGCTTTCTCCAGAAGAAATGCGTGAATATCGCGGTACATTAACTGAGCCTGGTAAAAACAGTCCGTATCGTGATCGTAGCGTAGAAGAAAACCTCGCATTGTTTGAAAGAATGAAAAACGGTGAGTTTGCGGAAGGGACATTAAGTCTTCGTGCGAAAATCGACATGGCTTCACCATTTATGGTCATGCGCGATCCTGTGCTTTATCGTATTAAATTTGCGAGCCATCACCAAACCGGTGACAAATGGTGCATTTACCCAATGTACGATTTCACTCATTGTATCTCTGATGCGATTGAGCGTATTACGCACTCTCTATGTACATTAGAATTCCAAGACAACCGTCGTTTATATGACTGGGTGTTGGAAAATATTAGTATTAAACGTCCATTGCCACATCAATACGAATTCTCTCGTTTAAATTTAGAAGGTACGTTAACGTCTAAACGTAAATTATTGAAATTAGTGAATGAAGGCATTGTGGACGGTTGGAATGATCCACGTATGCCAACGATTTCAGGTTTACGCCGTCGCGGTTATACACCGGCTTCGTTACGTGAATTCTGCCGTCGTATCGGTGTGACGAAACAAGATAACGTTGTAGAGTATTCAGCACTTGAAGCCTGCATTCGTGAAGATTTAAATGAAAATGCACCACGCGCAATGGCGGTGATTGATCCTGTTCGCGTAGTGATTGAAAACTTTGAAGGCGAAGAAACCTTAACGGCACCAAATCACCCAAATCGCCCTGAATTAGGTGAGCGTCAATTACCGTTTACGAAAGAGCTTTATATTGATCGCGCAGACTTCCGTGAAGAAGCGAACAAGCAATATAAACGTTTAGTATTAGGTAAAGAGGTGCGCTTGCGTAACGCTTATGTGATTAAAGCTGAACGTGTCGAAAAAGATGCAAATGGTGAAATCACCACGATCTTCTGTACTTACGATCCTGAAACGTTAGGTAAAAATCCAGCGGATGGACGCAAAGTAAAAGGGGTAATTCACTGGGTATCTGCAGTACATAATCACCCAGCAGAGTTCCGTTTATACGAGCGTCTTTTCACCGTACCAAACCCAGGTGCAGCAGAAGAGATCGAAAGCGTGTTAAATCCAACCTCTTTAGTGGTAAAACACGGTTTTGTAGAACAAAGCCTCGCAAATGCGGAACCAGAAAAAGGTTACCAATTTGAACGCGAAGGTTATTTCTGTGCGGATAACAAAGACAGCCGTCCAGAGCACTTAGTGTTTAACTTAACCGTAAGCTTAAAAGAAGGCTTCTAATTCTAAACAACAAAGTGCGGTCAAAAATCACGTAAATTTTGACCGCACTTTTTTATTGGTTTCACTATGCAATTTGAATCTCATTTTTGGCAAAAAAAATCGCTCCTTGAAATGACGGAATCCGAATGGGAAGCCTTATGTGATGGCTGCGGAAAATGCTGTTATCGAAAATACATTCAAGGGCGAGGCAAGCGAGAAAAACTTTACTACACGCGTATTGCTTGCAATCTATTAGATGTAGAAACAGGAAAGTGTCGTAATTATTCTGAACGTTTTAAAATCGAAAGTGATTGCACGAAATTAACCAAAAAGAATTTGCCTGATTTTGGTTGGTTGCCGAATACCTGTGCGTATCGTTTATTGTATGAGGGGAAAGCTTTGCCCGAATGGCATCCATTAGTCAGTGGCGATCCTGATTCTGTTAAAAAAGCAGGTGTTTTAATTCAAGATGGCGTGCATGAAGAAGATGTCATTGATTGGTTTGAATTTGTCATTGAAACCGAATAATTCGGATTTAGGTGCTTTTTTATTCTCTTCAAACTTCGTTTTTTGATTTAGGTCACAATTTGCTAGATTGGCAATTGTATTTCAACTGTGCTTACCTATAATACTTAATAAGTATTATGTAGATGTATTATCAGGTGTATGCATATGACCTCATCCATTAAACAATCCGCTGAAAAACTTGGCATTTCACTTTCCCATTATGATATTGACGGGCATTTAATTTATGCATCGCCCAGCTCTATTGATTATTTTATCGAGCAGTTTCAATTTCCGCCGAATACTGGTCAAAATCAACTGTTCCAAGATGTAATATGTGCCTTTGAAAACGAACCGATTCAGTATGATTTAACGTCGTTTTCTTCTCCTCCTGATGCTTCTTTGCGTTATCAATTGCTCGACGAGCAAAACCAAATTCAGTTTGAAAAAACAATTCCATATTCAACCGCACTTTCGTTGCCTGCTTTGCCTTTTGGCTATTATCGTTTGGTGATTTTTATCGCCCAACAAACTTTCTCGGTTCAAATTTTGGTTTCACCAAGAACAGCGTATCAACCGCCTTTATTAGAACAACAAAAAGCCTGGGGTGTGAATGTTCAGCTTTATAGCCTACGTTCAAAACATAACTGGGGTATTGGTGACTTTTCAGATTTAGCGTATTTGATTGAGAAAAGTGCTGAGCATGGCGCGGATTTTGTCGGAATTAACCCGTTACATTTACTTTATCCATCCGTACCAGAATGGGCGAGTCCTTATAGCTCGTCTTCTCGTCGTTGGTTGAACTTTATTTATCTTGATGTAACCGCATTACCTGAATTTAAATTGGCAAAATCGGTACAAAATTGGGTTAACTCTGCGGATATCGCCAACTTAATTCAATCTTTACGCGATCAAGATACTGTCAACTACAGTGCGGTAACTGAATTAAAACTAACCGCCCTTGAGCAGCTTTTTGCCTTTAGTCAGCGCAGTAAATCTGCTGCAATTATCAAACGTCGTGAAGCATTTACTGCTTATCAAAAAGAGCAAGGCGAGGCATTAGTTTTACAAGGCTTATTTAATGTTTTAGACAAAATTGAACATGCCGATCAACAAGCTGAAGAAAACACTATTGGTTGGTTAGGCTGGCGTGAAGAATGGCAACATCTCACTGCTGCAAAACGTAAAGCATTAATTAAACAACATAAATCGGAAATTGACTTTTTCGCCTGGTTGCAATGGCTCACCGAACAACAAGTGAATGACCTAAAACATCTTTGCCAAAAAGTAGGCATGCGTTTAGGCATCTATGGTGATTTAGCCGTAAATAGCTCACGCGGTAGTGTGGATGTATGGTCTCAACCTGAGCTTTATTGCGTGAAAGCCTCGGTAGGTGCACCACCGGATCCTCTTGGTCCAGTCGGTCAAAACTGGAATTTACCACCTTACAATCCAAGCCAATTAAAAGCCACAGGCTTTGCCGCAGTGATTACGATGCTTCGTGCGAATATGCAGCATTTTGGTATTTTACGTATTGATCACGTAATGGGATTGTTCCGCTTATGGTTAATTCCTGAAGGCAAAACAGCGGCTGATGGCCTTTATGTGCATTATCCGTTTGATGAGTTGATGGCAATTCTAGCCATTGAAAGCCAACGCAATCAATGCCTCATCATCGGTGAAGATTTAGGTACAGTACCAGATGAAGTGCGGTGGAAATTAAACGAGTTTCGAATTTTCTCGTATTTTGTGTTGTATTTTGCTCAACGTAATCGCCAATATCCACATGCGAATGAATTCCCACGCAATGCTTATGCGACGATTGGTACACATGATGTGCCTTCCTTGCAAAGTTTCTGGCATTGTCGTGATTTAGCGTTGTTTGATGAACTCAATATTTTAAAAGGCGATGTACTAAAAGAAAAATATGATCAACGGGTCATTGATAAACAAGCCATGATTGATAGTTTACATCGTGACGGCTATTTACCACCAGATTATCACGGTGACGCTTTAAGTATGGCGATGCACGATAACCTTAACCGCCAAATCCATCGTTATTTAGCCCACAGTCAAAGTGCTTTAATTGGTGTTCAATTAGAGAACTTAATCGGACAAGAAATTTCATTCAATCTGCCAGGGACTTCAACAGAATATCCAAACTGGCAGAAGAAACTCGGACAATCCTTAGAGCTGATTTTTAATGACGAAAACTTAAAAACATTTTTTGCTCAAATTGATCAAGCTCGCAAAGCATAAAGGAGTATGTAATGACGAAATTAGTCGCCCAATCAGTAATTAATTCATTTTTTGATGGTAAACAGGCCGATCCTTTTGCTGTATTAGGCATGCATGAAACCCACAATGGTATTGAGATCCGCGCTTTATTACCCGATGCGGATAAAGTGGAAGTGATTGATAAAGAAAGTCAATCCATGGTAGTTGCTTTAGAAAGAGTGGATGAGCGTGGCTTTTTCTCCGCTATTGTGCCAGATGTGAACCACTTTTTTGCTTATCAATTTAAAGTGTATTGGGGATCCGATGTGCATCTTATTGAAGATCCTTACCGTTTCCATCCAATGATTAATGATTTAGACCAATGGTTATTGGCTGAAGGTTCGTTATTACGTCCTTATGAAGTACTAGGTGCACACTTTACCGAATGTGATGGTGTACCAGGCGTAAATTTCCGTGTCTGGGCACCAAATGCTAAACGTGTTTCATTGGTTGGTGATTTCAACTATTGGGATGGTCGCCGTCATCCAATGCGTTTCCATCCAGCAAGTGGTGTGTGGGAATTATTCTTACCAAAAGCTAGTCTTGGTCAACGCTATAAATTTGAATTAATTGATTGCTATGGCAACCTTCGTTTAAAAGCCGACCCTTATGCATTTAGCTCTGAATTACGTCCGGATACTGCATCAGAAATCAGCATGTTGCCAGATGTGGTGGAAATGACTGAACAACGTCGTAAAGCTAACCAACGTAACCAACCCATTTCCATTTATGAAGTACATTTGGGGTCATGGCGTCGTAATTTAGAAAATAATTTCTGGCTTGATTACGACCAAATTGCTGATGAGCTTATCCCTTATGTAAAACATATGGGCTTTACTCATATTGAGTTTTTACCAATTTCTGAATTCCCATTTGATGGTTCTTGGGGCTATCAACCGATCGGTCTGTATTCTCCAACTAGCCGTTTTGGTACACCTGAAGGCTTTAAACGCTTAGTCGAAAAAGCACACACAGCAGGCATTAATGTGATTTTAGACTGGGTGCCAGGACACTTCCCAAGTGATACTCACGGTTTAGTGGCATTTGATGGTACTGCTTTATACGAGCATGCAGACCCTCGTGAAGGCTATCATCAAGACTGGAATACCTTGATTTATAACTATGGCCGTAATGAAGTGAAAAACTTCTTATCCAGTAATGCACTGTATTGGTTAGAACGCTTTGGTGTGGATGGTATTCGTGTGGATGCGGTAGCATCAATGATTTACCGCGATTATAGCCGTGCAGAAGGGGAATGGATCCCAAATCAATATGGTGGTCGTGAAAACTTAGAAGCTATTGAGTTCTTAAAACATACCAACTGGAAAATCCATTCTGAAATGACTGGTGCTATTTCCATTGCGGAAGAGTCTACTTCTTTCGGTGGCGTAACCCATCCGACAGAAAATGGCGGGCTTGGATTTAATTTCAAATGGAACATGGGCTGGATGAATGACACCCTAAGTTATATGACACTCGATCCAGTTTATCGTCGTTATCATCACGACAAAATGACCTTCGGAATGATTTATCAATACAGCGAAAACTTTGTGTTACCGCTTTCTCACGATGAAGTTGTACACGGCAAATGTTCGTTACTCGGCAAAATGCCGGGCGATGCATGGCAAAAATTCGCTAACTTGCGTGCTTACTACGGTTATATGTGGGGCTATCCAGGTAAGAAATTGTTATTCATGGGTAATGAATTTGCTCAAGGTCGTGAATGGAATTATGAAGAAAGCTTGGATTGGTTCTTACTTGATGAAAATCATGGTGGCCAATGGCATAAAGGCGTATTGCAATTAGTCAAAGATTTGAACGGAATTTATCAAAACAATGCACCGCTCTTTGAGTTAGACGGTGAACCGGAAGGCTTTAATTGGTTAGTGGTAGATGATGCGGAAAATTCAGTCTTTGCTTTTGAACGTAAAAGTAGTGAGGGTGAACGCATTATCGTGATCAGTAACTTTACACCTGTGCCACGCGAAGGCTACCGTATTGGTGTGAATGCAGCGGGTGAATACGAAGAAATTTTAAATACGGACTCAATGTATTATCAAGGTTCAAACGTAGGTAATTTTGGCTTGGTAGCAAGCGAAGCAATCGCAAGTCATGGACGTGACAATTCGATTAGCGTGACCATTCCGCCACTAGCAACAATCTATTTAAAATATAAAGCATACCAATAGTGAAGAACACGATGTTTAGTATTTATAACAATGGTAAACCTTCCCCAATGGGATATTCGCAAACGCTGGAAAACGGCCTAAAAATTTCGAATTTTGCGCTGTTTTCTAGTGCAGCGGGTGCCATTGAACTTTGCTTGTTCCGTGATGGCAAAGAAAGCCGTTTTGCCATGAGTAGAACCGATGATATTTGGCATGTGGCAATTGAAGGCGTTGAGCTGAATGATGAGTATGCGTTCAGAATCGCTGGCAAAAATGACCGCACTTTAGCTAATCCGAAAAAGTTAATGCTTGATCCTTATGCGAAAGCGGTCACTCATAAACCCGATTTGAGTTCAGCAGAAGCCCGTTCAATTTTCTTGCTAAATGATGAACGAGATAATGCAGCGGTTGCACCTAAAGGTCGCATTGTGGATGAGCATTTTGATTGGTCAGGGGATTGTAAGCCGTCTATTCCTTGGGCTCAAACCATTGTGTATGAACTGAATGTTAAAGGATTTAGCCAATTAAATTCCCGTATTCCAGAAAATATTTGGGGCACTTATGCGGCGTTAGCACACCCCGAAAATATTGCCTATTTTAAATCATTGGGTATTACCAGCCTTGAATTGCTTCCAGTCAATTTCTTCATTGATGAACCGCATTTGCAAGAAAAAGGATTACGTAATTATTGGGGCTACAACCCATTAGCCATGTTTGCTTTAGAACCAAGCTACGCAGCTGATCAAAAACAGCCTTTGAACGAGTTTAAGAACATGGTGAAAGCCTTGCATCAAGCGGGCATTGAAGTGATTTTGGATGTCGTATTTAACCATACGGCTGAATCTGAAAAAACATTCCCAACATTTTGCCAACGCGGTATTGATGATGAAACCTATTACTGGCAAAACGAGCATGGTGATTACATTAACTGGACAGGCTGCGGCAACATGCTCAATCTTGCCAATGATGTCACTCGAAAATGGGTATTAGATTGCTTACGTTATTGGGTGACTGAATGTCATGTGGATGGTTTCCGCTTTGATTTAGCCACAGTGCTTGGTCGTGAAACACCTGATTTCAATCCAAATGCACAATTGTTTGCAGAAATGGAACAGGATGACGTTCTACAACAAATTAAATTAATTGCTGAACCTTGGGATATCGGTCATTACGGTTATCAAGTCGGGTATTTTCCCGCTTATTTCTCTCAATGGAATGATCGTTTCCGTGATGATATGTGCCGTTTTTGGTTATGGCAAAGTGGTGAAGTGGGGGCCTTTGCAGAGCGTTTTGCCGGCTCTAGCGATATCTTTAATCGTGAAGGTCGATTACCGCATGGTAGCTTGAATTTCATTACAGCCCATGATGGTTTTACGTTGCGAGATTTAGTGAGCTATAACCATAAACATAATGAAGCTAACGGTGAAGAGAACCGTGATGGTCGCAATGAAAATTATAGCTACAATCATGGAGTTGAAGGTTCTCAACTCGATTTAGCAGATGAATGGCAAAGTGCGGTTGAAAATAACCGTGTTTTATCAGAAAAAGGCTTATTAGGCTCTTTATTATTGGCAAATGGTGTACCTATGCTGCTTGCCGGAGATGAGTTCGGCAACAGCCAATATGGCAATAACAATGCTTATTGCCAAGATAACGAAATTACGTGGTTAAAGTGGGATGATTTTAACCAAACCTTATTTGACTTCACCAAGCAAACCATTGCATTACGAAAAAAAATTCAAAGTTTGCAGCAGGACGCTTGGTGGTCGGATGAAAATGTCGCGTGGTTGAATTGTGGTGGAAGCCCGATGACCCTAGACGATTGGCATAATCGGGAAAGAAAAGCCTTACAAGTGATGTTGGATAGTCGCTACCTTTTCTTAATTAATGCAAAAACTGAAGCGCAATCTTTTTATTTGCCAAAGGGGAAATGGAAAAAGATTGCCGAAACTGAAAATAGCATGATTCAACAATGTGATGTGAGCGGTATAGCATTTGAAGTGTTGGAACATATGGATGATGAAAACTATGGAGTTTGTTATGAAAAGTGATCTTAATAAATATGAATTAGTTAAAGATACTTTAGTGCTTATTTTGGCTGGTGGTCGAGGTTCCCGTTTACATGAATTAACAGATAAACGTGCTAAGCCTGCGTTATATTTTGGCGGTAATCGTCGCATTATTGATTTTGCGCTTTCCAACTGTATAAACTCAGGCTTAAATCGTATTGGCGTCGTAACCCAGTATGCCGCTCACTCTTTATTACGCCATTTACAAACAGGTTGGTCATTCTTACCACAAGAGCGTGGTGAATTCGTTGATATGCTGCCTGCTCGTCAACAAATTGATGATTCTACTTGGTACCGTGGTACAGCGGATGCGGTGTATCAAAATATGGCGATTATTCGCAATCACTATCGTCCAAAATATATTTTGATTCTTGCGGGCGACCATATCTATAAACAAGATTACAGTGTCATGTTGATGGATCACGTGAGAAGTGGAGCAAAATGTACAGTAGGGTGTATTGAGGTACCACGTTCTGAAGCGAGTGAGTTTGGTGTGATGGCAGTAAACGAAAATCTGAAAGTGAAAGCCTTCGTTGAAAAACCGAAAGATCCACCATCAATGGTTGGTAAACCAGATACATCATTAGCGTCTATGGGTATCTATGTCTTTGATGCTGAATATCTCTATAAAATGTTAGATAGAGAAGTGAACACACCTTGCACATCTCATGACTTTGGTAAAGATGTCTTGCCAAAATGCTTGGAAGAAGGCGTGCTTTATGCACATCCATTCAGCCGTTCTTGCATGGGCAGAAATACTGAAGGTGAGATTTACTGGCGTGATGTGGGTACACTTGATAGTTTCTGGCAATCCAACATCGATTTAGTTTCAGAAAATCCACAATTAGATATTTACGATCAAAGCTGGCCAATCCGCGGTAATCCAGTACAGGCTTATCCATCTAAATTCTTCTATAAAAAAGCGAATGTCAAACCGGTGGATAACTCACTTATCGGTGGTGGCTGTGTGATTACTGATGCATCTATTAGTAATTCTGTGTTGTTTGATAAAATCAAAATTGATGAAGACTCCTCTGTTGATCACTGCGTCGTGTTACCGCAAGTACACATTGGTAAAAATTGTACGTTGAAAGATTGTATTATTGATCGCCATTGTATTATTCCAGATGGTATGGAAATCGGTGTAGATAAAGCCCTAGATAGTAAACGTTTCCGTGTGAGTTCTACTGGTAAAGTTGTACTTGTTACATCAGCAATGTTGAAAAAATTGCAGGGTGAAGAAGTCACAAACGAAGAGCATTTGGATTAAAGTGCGGTCAATTTTGACAGTATTTTTAATGAACTAAAAAGATTGTGCTGTTATCAATGACAGCACAATTTTAAGTATAAAAGGAAAATTATGAGAGTTTTACATGTTTGCTCGGAATTGTATCCCTTATTAAAAACCGGTGGACTCGCTGATGTTTTAGGGGCACTCCCTTTTGCTCAAAAAGAAATTGGTATTGATACGCGTATTTTATTGCCAGCTTATCCAAAAATTTCAGCGGGTATTGAGAACACACATGTCGTGACAGAATTTGATAATTTTGCAGGCCATGTTGTGTTACGTTATGGCGAATACAATGGCGTAGGGATTTATTTGATTGATGCGCCACATCTCTATTGGCGAGAAGGGAACCCTTATCACGATACAGATTACAATGATTATGCCGATAACTATAAGCGTTTTGCTTTATTAGGCTGGATGGGCGCAGAGCTTGCGACGGGTTTGGATAGTTGGTGGCGAGCTGAAGTAGTGCATGCGCACGATTGGCACGCAGGTCTAGCGGCAGCTTATCTCTTCAATAAAGGTCGCCCTGCAAAATCAGTATTTACGATTCATAACTTGGCTTATCAAGGACAATTTGCTCATCGCCATTTACATGAAATTGGATTGCCAGAAGGCATGTTCCATGTTGATGGTTTAGAATTATTTGGCCAAATTTCGTATTTAAAAGCAGGTCTCTATTATTCTGATATGGTCACAGCAGTGAGTCCTACTTATGCAAAAGAAATTACCACACCAGACTTTGCTTATGGCTTGCAAGGCTTGTTAACAGGCTTACGTGAAGCCGGTAAGTTGGTGGGGATTTTAAATGGCGTGGATCAAGAAATTTGGCATCCAAGCTGTGATCCTTATATTCAGCACCACTATAAATTGAAATCTATCGCGGGTAAGAAAAAAAATAAAGCCGATTTACAAGCTTATTTCAATTTACCACAACAGCCAGATGCACTCTTATTTGTGATGGTGACTCGCTTAACAGAACAAAAAGGCGTAGATTTACTGATTGCGACAGCGGATGAAATTGTTAAACAAGGTGGTCAATTAACCATTCTCGGTTCCGGTGCTAAACATTTAGAAGAGGGAATTTGCCAATTAGCACAACGTTACCCAGAACATATTGCAGTAAAAATTGGCTATGACGAAGCGCTTTCACATTTAATGGTTGCGGGTGGTGATGTCATTTTAGTACCAAGCCGTTTTGAACCTTGTGGATTAACTCAATTGTATGGCTTGCAATATGGCACATTGCCGCTTGTTCGTGCAACTGGAGGATTAGCCGATACGGTCACGAACAGTACAAGTGAAACCATTAAAGAGCGTACCGCAACAGGCTTTGTATTCCAAAAAGCCGAAGCAGATGATTTACGAAACGCTATCCAACATGCTTTTGCATTATGGAAAAAACAACGTGTTTGGGCGATGGTTCGTAATAACGCCATGGCACAGGACTTTAGTTGGAAAAATGCCGCCGCTCAATATGAGCAACTCTATTTAAGCATTTTAAACCAATAATTCAATAGATTGACTCTCCCTTCAAAAATAATCGCCTTTGAAGGGGGATTTTTGTTGTTTTTTTTCTAAAAAAGCTTAAAATTTGCGCGATTTTTTTTATTGAGGTTTTACTTTCTATGATCATGGACAATTTTGATTCGCCATTTCTCTACAATCGACCAAGTCTTGATGTTGAAGGCGTAAAAAAAGCAATTGTTTATAAATTAATTTTCTTAATTGGTCGTTCACCAAAAGAGGCGAGTCAACGTGACTGGTTAAATGCGACCCTTCATGCGGTACGTGATTTAGTGACTGAAGGCTGGATTACCACCGCTCGTCAATCTCGTGCAGAAGAAACTCGTCGTGTTTATTACCTTTCTATGGAATTCTTAATTGGCCGTACACTTTCTAATGCGATGATCGCAGAAGGTGTTTATGACGTAGCACAAAAAGCCTTGGCTGAATTAAATGTTGATTTAGAAGAGATTATTGAAAAAGAAGTGGATCCTGGTTTAGGTAATGGTGGTTTAGGTCGTCTTGCTGCTTGTTTTATGGACTCACTTGCAACGTTAGCGATTCCAGCAATGGGTTACGGTATTCGTTATGAATATGGTATGTTCCGTCAAAAAATTGAAAATGGCCAACAGGTTGAACGCCCGGATGATTGGTTAGAAAAAGGCGCACCTTGGGAATTTATGCGTCCATCAAAACGTTTCAGTATTGATTTTGGTGGTCATATTTATTTTGAAGGCAAAAAATGTATTTGGAATCCGGCTGAAAAAGTGACCGCACTTGCATACGACCAAATGATTCCTGGTTATAAAAATGATTCAGCATCAACGTTGCGTTTATGGTCTGCTCATGGTGGAGAAGTATTTGATTTAGCTGAGTTTAACCGTGGTGATCACTTAGCTGCGGTAGCGACTCGTTCAGCTAACCAAAACCTTTCTCGCGTACTTTATCCGGATGATTCAACCTGGAATGGCCGTGAATTGCGTTTACGTCAAGAGTACTTCTTAGTATCAGCGTCTTTACAAGATATTCTTCGTCGTCATTTAAGAACACATGGCACGTTAGATAACTTAGCAGATAAAGTAGCGATCCACTTGAACGATACTCACCCAGCATTAGCGATTCCTGAGTTAATGCGTATCTTAATCGATTTACACGGTTATTCATGGCAAAACGCTTGGGATGTAACTCGTCGTATCTTCTCTTACACTTGCCATACTTTAATGTCAGAAGCATTAGAAACCTGGCCGGTAGAAATGATGGCGAAAATCTTACCTCGTCACTTACAAATGATTTTTGAAATCAATGATCATTTCCTTGAGTATGTGAAAACTTATGTCACCACCGATATGGAATTTATTCGTCGTGTATCACTTATCGAGGAAGGACATCAACGTAAAGTTCGCATGGGCTGGTTGTCTGTTGTTGGTTCTCATAAAGTAAACGGTGTAGCAGCAATTCACTCAGATCTTATGGTTTCTTCAACCTTTGCTGATTTTGCGCGTATCTATCCTGAACGTTTCACTAATGTGACAAACGGTATTACACCACGTCGTTGGCTTGCAGTAGCAAACCCGAAATTAGCGGCTTTATTTGATCAATATATCGGTTCTGAATGGCGTTGCGATTTAAGCCAAATTGAAAAACTTAAAGCGTTTGCAGATAAAGGTGAATTTAAGCGTGCTGTCGCAGATATCAAATACGATAACAAAGTGAAATTAGCACAATATGTGAAGAAAACACTTAACATCGATTTAGATCCACACGCATTATTTGACGTTCAAGTAAAACGTATTCACGAATACAAACGTCAAATGCTTAATGTGTTACACATTATCGCTCGTTACAACGAAATGTTGGCACATCCAGAAAAAGATTGGCAGCCTCGCGTATTTATTTTAGCGGGTAAAGCAGCTTCAGCTTACTATGCGGCAAAACAAACCATTCGTTTAATTAACGATGTAGCGAATGTCATCAATAACGATGAGCGCTTAAAAGGTCGTTTAAAAGTTGTATTTATCCCGAACTACAGCGTAAGTCTTGCACAATTGATCATTCCTGCTGCAGATATTTCTGAGCAAATCTCTCTTGCAGGAACAGAAGCGTCAGGTACCAGTAACATGAAGTTCGCCTTAAATGGTGCGTTAACATTAGGTACACTTGATGGTGCGAACGTTGAGATTTTAGATAACGTTGGTAAGGATCATATCTTTATCTTTGGTAATACGGTTGAACAGGTTGAAGCATTACGTCGCGAAGGTTATCGTCCGTTTGATTATTATCAAAATGACGAGCAGTTACGTGAAGTCATTGACCAAATCATTCGTGGTGATTTCTCACCGGAAGAACCGAACCGTTATCATTCTCTAATTCAAGGTTTACAATACCACGATTATTATCAATCCTTTGCTGATTTCCGCAGTTATGTGGAAGCGCAAAAAGCGGTAGATAAAAAATATCAAGATCGTGATGCATGGATAGCAAGTACCATTCAAAATATGGTGAATATGGGCTTCTTCTCATCAGACCGTACGATTCTTGAATATGCGAAAAATATCTGGAAAATTGAACCTTTAAAACTTGAGAAGTAAGTTCTTTTCCACTCATAGAAAACCCTGTCGGATTATTTCCACAGGGTTTCTTTTTATGCTAAAATCCACCGTCAAATTTATTGTTCATTCAGATTAGGAAAAAGTATGAAAGTTTTAGAAGGTGCGGTAGCTGCGCCAAATGCTAAAATCGCAGTGGTGATTGCTCGTTTTAACAGTTTTATTAATGAAAGTTTATTAGAAGGTGCGGTAGATGCATTAAAACGTATCGGCCAAGTGAAAGATGAGAATATCACAATCGTTCGTGCACCAGGTGCGTATGAACTTCCATTAGTAGCACGTCGTTTAGCTGAAAGCAAAAAATTTGATGCAATCGTCGCACTAGGTACAGTAATCCGTGGTGGTACCGCTCACTTTGAATATGTGGCTGGCGAAGCAAGCAGCGGTTTAGGTCAAGTGGCAATGCAAGCTGAAATCCCAGTAGCATTCGGTGTTTTAACAACTGAAAACATTGAACAAGCTATCGAGCGCGCAGGGACTAAAGCGGGTAATAAAGGTGCAGAAGCAGCATTAACTGCACTTGAAATGGTGAACCTTTTACAACAAATTGATGCGGCATAATTCAAATGACAGAGAAAAAAGAACCTGTAAAAAAAGTATCGCCACGTCGTAGAGCGAGAGAATGTGCGGTTCAAGCATTATATTCTTGGGCACTCTCTGGTAATGCACCAGAACAAGTGGAACTCACGTTCGTTGTGGATCAAGATTTAAAAGGT
>ERZ773214.91-NODE-91-length-59842-cov-12.489889_pt1 | contig 59842 bp, 51 predicted proteins | sample MGYA00511238_ERZ773214 | MGnify/ENA primary metagenome ERZ773214 (study PRJEB29015, sample SAMEA2738157) | human oral metagenome | biome: human oral; feature: human-associated habitat; material: saliva | place: China | collected 2259 ... | reverse complement strand
CAGTTGAAAACAAACCGACTGAGAAACCAGTTGAAAACAAACCGACTGAGAAACCAGTTGAAAACAAACCGACTGAGAAACCAGTTGAAAACAAACCGACTGAGAAACCAGTTGAAAACAAACCGACTGAGAAACCGGTTGAAAACAAACCGACTGAGAAACCAGTTGAAACTAAGCCAGCTGAAAATGTGTCTACTGGTAAGAAGACAGAAGTAACACCAGCTAACCCAGCTGAAAAACCAGCTGTACCAGAGGACAAACCTCAAACGCCTGGCACAACTACTACAACAGAAGGTAATTCTAACAAGACTACCGAAACTAAAACTGGTAATGACAACACACAAGTTCCCGGAAATGTTGGAGCAACTACGGGTGGAACTTCTACTACAGTAACAGGTGAAACAACAAATACTGTTACAAAACCAGCAGAAAACACACCTGCTACTCCAAATCCAGAAAAACCGGGTGAAGAAACACCTGCTACTCCAGCACCTGTTACAAAAGTTGTAACAACAAAAACAATTCAAGAGACAACTGCATTAATTCCTGGAATTGATTATGTTCAAGATGATACTTTAGAGCTTGGAAAAGAAGTTAAGGTTTCTGAGGGTGTTCCTGGATCAACTGTTACGACTTATACAGTTACTTATGAGGATGGTGTTGAAGTAAACCGTGTAGCTACCGGAACGGATACAAAACCAGCTGTAAACGCAGTTGTTCGTGTTGGAACTAAAGTTGTTAAAAACGTAGCTAAAGAAACCAAGGATATTACTAGTCGTACACCAATTCATCACGGAGTAAAACATATCGAAGATAATACTCTTGAAATTGGTAAAGAAGTTGTTGATGTTGAAGGTAAAGACGGTGAAATTGTCGAAGTCGTTCGTGTAACAACAGAAGATGGAGTTGAAGTTTCTCGTGAAGTAGTATCACACGATGAAACACCAGCAACAGACAAAGTTGTTCGTGTTGGAACTAAACCTAAAGCAACAACACCTAAGATTGAAAAAACGACCGAAAACTTTACAGTTAAGCGTGAAGTAAAAACTTCATACGACGACAACCTTGCTAAGGGTGTTGAGAACGTTATTGTCGAAGGGTCTGACGGTTCTTACGATGAAGTTACAACAAAAACATACGATGAGAATGGAAAACTTGTTTCTACTGAAAAAGAAAAAGTTAATGAAGTCGCTCCTGTAACTCGTGAAGTTGTTGTTGGTACTGGTAAAAATGTAGAAACATCACGTACTTCTGAAAAAATTGAAGTGAAAGCTGAAGTTAAAGAGATTAAGGATGATAAACTTACTCTTGGAGAACGCAAGGTTGATGTTGAAGCTAAAGATGGCTCTTATGATTTGGTAACCATCACTTACGGAGATGGGCACACAGAAACTATTCGTGAAAATGAAGTGAAGGCTACGAACGGTGTTGTTCGTGTTGGAACTAAAGTTGAACGAACTACCCAAGAGCGAGTTGAGCGTGGTGAAGCAATTACCTTCACAACTGAACGCAAAAAAGATTCTAATCTCTTTGAAGGCGATGTAGTTACAAAAGTCGAAGGCGAAGATGGTTATAAAGAGAAAGTTTTTGAAGATATCTACGAAAATGGAACTCTTGTAGAATCAAAACTTAAAGAAATTCGTGTAGGTAAGAAACCTGTAACCCGTGTAATTCACGAGGGTACAAAACCTCTATATCGTGATGATTTCGAGTTTTCTAGTGAAACTATTAAACGTGGTCTTGTACGTTTGGCTGATCCAACTATGACAGTTGGTACTGAGCGCACTTCAGAAGAAGGCGAGGATGGTCGTATTGAGTACAAAACTACTGTTCGAATCAACAATAAAACCGGCGAACGTATTCCTGGGGAAAAAGTTGAAATCTCTCGTACTCAAGCTGTAGATAAGGTTGTTTACTACGGAACAAAAGAAGCTGATTCGTCAGACGTTACAGTTCCAAAACGTGACAAGGATGATTTTGTAGACGTTGATAACTTAACCGAAAATGGTATTAATGACTACTTCAATAATCCTAACTATCGAAGCGCAAAATGGTTGCACGACAATTTGTCTCAAGAAAACAAGGATAAATTTAACGGTGAGGCACACCCTGATATCCGTGAAACTTACGGAACGTCAGCTAACAATATGACACAGGATGACCTTGATAAACTCAAGCAAATCGTTGACCTTGATAAAGTGAATCGTGTATTTGCTTCTCTTGTTAACGAAGAGCGTGCTAAAAATGGTCTTGCCCCTGTAACTGTTGCAGATCGTGATAGTGCTGTTTGGAAAGCAGCAGAAACACGTGCAAATGAAATGGCTCTTTACGGTTCACTTCGATACGGCGGAACATCAGATGGAAAACACAAACGTCCGGACGGTTCGTCTTGGAGTACAGTTTATACATCTGAAGAAATGAACAAATTTAACGGTTTGTCAGAAAATGCTGCTGAAATTTCAGGAATGAACTGGAATATCGTAAGTATCACAAACGAAGAGTATCTAGCTAAAGAGTTTTACAAGATGTGGAAAAACTCACCTGGACACTATCGCACAATGATGATTAAGGATTACAATATGCCTGTTCAAGTTGCCCTTAACTTTGGATTCGGGGCACATTCTATCACAAACGCAAATGCGGGAGCTCACAACGTCGTGGGTATGATGGAAATTGTTCGATTGGATGTCTAATTAAAAAGGATGGTATACCATCCTTTTTTTGTTTATTGATTTTTCGATTGTTTTGTGATAAAATAATATTAGATCTAAGAAAGAGGTGAAAATTAATGTTAATTAAAGATTTTACAGATGAAAAGAAAGTTTTGCTATATTTATCAAACCAAGAGTATGTTTATAATGATATCATTCTTTGTGAACATAATGGTAAGAAGTATGGTATTTTAATTAATTCAGGAAAGACAAATAAAATTGTCGAATCAGCCATAGAATTAGTTGAACAAGGATACGGTGATTGTGAGGTTGTTGATCACATAGAAGAAAAAATTAAAAATATTTTCAAATAATTTTCAAAAAACTGTTGACACAAAATTAATTCTGTGATATTATATATATAAAGATAAGAGACCACCGCTTCCTTCTTTGGTGGATATTGCAATTGAATCGCACATCTGAGACAACAGGTGCTCTTAAACCAAGTAAAAATAAAGGCTTGTTAAACCGTATAATAGCTTTTAATAGTGACGCTCGAGATCGTATTTCTCGTAAAGATTGTGGCTGAGGCGTAGGCCATCTAGAGAGACTTTCAAGTCTCTCTATTTTTTTGCGTTAAAATAGAAAGAGAATTAAAATCAAAATAGGAGGACTCTTGAATTGGCAAGAACATTCGCAACACCCGAAAACCTTGACATTAGTTATAAGTTTGTAGGTGGTAAATATAGTGTTAAAGATATGCTTTACAGAGCTATCGGTATTCCGCCAGCAATGCTGTTTGGTTTTCTAGTCGCAGCTTTGACAGAAAACGTATTGTGGGCTGTAATAGTTGCAGCTCCCTGGCTAGTTGTTGGTTTCCTAATCGGAGGATCAAAAGTTTTTGATGGTAGTATGTTATTTATCAATGCTTTAATTTTAGAGAAGAAACTAAAGAATAAAAAAATCAAGATGGTGAACAAACGTTCGTCAGCTGGTGATTTTGAAGGAGTTACAACGTAATGGGACTTTTTAAAACGAAAGGTGATGTTTCTAACAAACCATCCAAAAAAGAATCGAAAGAATTAAAGAAATTAGAGAAGAAAGGGAAGAAGAACGGTAACGTTCCTTTGCAGACGTTTGAAAATCCGTCCGTATCACCACAGCCTCAAAATTTCAACAATAATAACCAATTTCAACAAGTTGGCGGATATCCAAACAACAACTTTCCTCAAGAGAATGATGTAAATCAATATCATCAACAACCTCCTGTTTATCAACAACAGGATCCTGGTTTTGGTATAAACCAACAACCACAACAACCTCAAGGTGGATTTGTTGGAGGTTTTGATAATGGTCAAGCACAAATGCAACCATACCCTGAATTTAATTCAGTAGATCCTTACCAATCTGGATTTAATGAAGCTGATGGATACGCTTCAGTTAATTCAGTAGAAATGCAACCACAAATGCAACCAAGTAATAATTTTTATCAAAACGATTATCCTCAACAAAATACAAATCCTACGCCTCTAAACGCAAATGTTTACAACTCTAACTTTGACGAGAGATTAAACCCAGGGATGGATCCTGCGATTGGGAATTTCGTGTCTCAAGCACAACCAACAAAGGTGGATGTTACAAAGTTGGATGGGATTCAGCAATCAATAAACTTAAAAACAGCAAACTTCGAATTTGAAGAAGATTATAACCCTAGACAAGAAACAATCAAAGAGGGTATGGCCCCATCTGCATACTCACGAGGAGAAATTGATTTTTTGATTGTGGGATCTAAATATGCACGTGTATTCTGTATTGAAGGGCTTCCAGACCAAGTTTATATTGGTTATTTACGAAGACTATATTCTTCTGATTATGACCTAGATATTAATCTATCAATTCAACCACGACAACAATCTGAAGCTCGTAAAGAATTGCAAGATAAATTAACAATTGTTCGTGCTCAGTTAGAAGAGGAAATTGAGCGTGGAGCGAACCGAAATCGTGACACATTCCAAGAACAAATCGACAAATTAGAATATCAAATTGCTGAACTTGCTACACGTAACGAATTTGCATTTGAAGCTCAATTTTTATTCACTCTTTACGCAGATTCACGTGAGGAACTTAGTCGAAACACAATCGCCCTTATGCAAGAGCTTAAAGAAGAACATATCACACCACAAGTTCTTGCGCTAAGACAAGATGAGGGATATAGAACAGTTGTACCTTACGGAATTGATTACTTGCAAGATAAAAAACGAAACTTCAATACAGGTGCGGTAATTTCAAGTATTCCATTCTATATTCCAGAGCTTTACGATGATTACGGATTATATTTAGGAACAAACACCTTCAGTGGAACTCCAGCCCTTCTAGATATGTATAAGAAAGGTATTCCAAATTCAAATCTAAACGTATTTGGTACTTCAGGTTCTGGTAAATCTACGTTGGTTAAGTTTCTTACAATGCGTAGTTCTCTACACGGTATCCGAACTGTCATCATCGACCCCGAAGGTGAGTATGGCGCAATGACAAACAAACTTCACGGTGCTGTATTCCGTATGTCGACAGATCCTACAAGAGCTGTTATGATGAATCTTTTCGATATCGAGGAAGATGTGGATATCAATCCAACAACCGGAGAACAAGTTCCGACATTAGAGTTGCGTCCAAAATACGAAGACATTTCTGGATTTATTAAAGTTATTTATCCTGATATGGATAAAGGTCAAGAAGCCAACTTGCTCGAGGTTATCGAAGAATTGTACTTCAGATTTGGATTCAAAAATAATGATGTTGATAGCTTGTATGAGAACGGTGATATCATTGTAGAAAACGGAGTTCTGATTAATAACTTCCGTAAAAAACCTATGCCTATCCTTAGTGATTTGATTGACCTAATGCAAAACTTTGTATACGATGGAACATATCCAAACTTACGTGAAGTGGTAGACGCATTACAACCTTATCGAAACAATAAAACACGTGGTATGTTTGATACTCAAACACCAAAAGAGTTTCAAAACTTGCGTGATTTACCAGTTATTACTTTTGATATTTCTGGTATTGAATCAAGTGATCTTAAGACTCTTTCAATGTACGTTTTATTGAACTGGGTTTGGGAGAAATTTGGTAAGAAAAATCCTCACATCAAAAAACGTATTCTAGTTGATGAAGCGTGGATGATGATGAGCCCATCCCAAAATGGATACCAATATACCTCTGCGTTTTTAGAAACAATGAGTCGTCGTATTCGTAAACGTAATGGTGGACTATGCGTTGCCAGTCAGCGTGTTGATGACTTTAACCAAACTCAACAAGGTCAAGCAGTAATCACAAATGCACACACGACATTCCTGCTTAACCACCAAGAATCCGAAGTTCCAGCCCTAAGAAAGGCATTCAACTTGGACGAAGGGGTTATTGCCAATATTATTCAAACTGAAATTGGCCGTGTGTTAATCAAGCAAGGTACTCACCTTTACATTGTTAATACGAATATTTTTGAATCAGAAAAACGGGTTGTGGTTACAAGCCCTCAGAACCTTTCTAAGTAAAGTATTTGTAAAATAAAAGATGTTTTTTCTTGAATAATAACAGAAAAAAGCGCTACTAAAATTAAAACAGTAACGCTTTTTATTTTTAGTAAATTAAGGTGTTGGGGTTGAGTTGTCGAACCCCACCAGCAGTAACATCGATGTAATGAAGATGTTTTTTACTTGTTGGCGAAGGGAACAAATCAATTTCATCAGCCTTCAAATTTTTAAGATTAAATTGTTCTTCTAAATCAAACAATTCATCTTCCGTGATTCCACCCTCTTTTAAGGCGAGTTCGGGATTCAGAGTTCCACGTGCAAAACGTGTTGTTCCATCTTTTTTGATGTAAGAGAAATCAACCACGTTAGTCTTTGCGTCTTCGTAAAATTTTGCAAATTGAGCTGCCTTTTCTTCAGAAACAATGCCTTCCTTGATAAGGGTATCGATAGTTTGTACCATTTCCATAATAGTACCTTCTTTCTAACTCTAAGTAGAGTGATTTTATTTCTAAAATTATAGTAATTCTTTTTACTTACGTTATAAGAGTAAAATTCCTGCTATAATAGTAAAAGAAGAAGTTTTTTAGAACTGATTTATGTAGGAATTTTGTAGGAGGAATAAATAAAATAAAAAGTGAATTTCAAAAAAATAAAAAATAAATTAACGAGTTTAGCGGGTCTTGGTCTGGTCCTCTTGTCACTAGCTCCTACTGGAGCAGTTCAAGCGAAAGACTCATCCCACACGGGAGCCGCTTATCTTCAAGTTGAATTGGATCCGGGTGGTCACCGCATTCAGTCTAACGTAAGTTATTCACCTATCGGTAATGCCTGGTTCGGTCAGGACGTTACCAAGTCTCCTGAGTGGATGGCAGAAAAAATTAGTTGGTCTCCTGAGTCCTGGAAATTTACCGGAGCTTTATTAGATTCAGGAAGTGTCGATCAAGCTGTTGCAAGCGTTGGAAATATCAAGACTTTTACAACCGGTAAATACTGGTCTCCAACAAAAACGGCTGAAAGTTTTAAAACCGAGACTGCACCGATGGAAAATACGGAAACCGGTCGTGGTAACTTGGCACTAACATTCCCAGGGTGGGCAGCCGCAGACCGTGTATTCGTTTTAAACAAAGATGGAACTCACAGCAAAGGTATTGACCGAAACGCTGATGATACATCAAGCGAGTTTTCACGTATTGATTCTAAAAATGCTGCGACCGCTGCTGGTCGTGTAAACGATAATTTAGTTGCAGAATTAAATCGAGCTTTGGAAGATAACTATGGTCAACTTGTTACAAATAAAGGAAAGCGAAATCCCGACCTTTCAACAGAAGGGTTTATGAATCTGTTGTGGGCTACCGTTGGTGGTAAGTTCCCGGATACAGGGAAGACGTGGACTTACAACGAAGTTGATTATTCCATCGATACTAGCGGTTCTGTCCCAATCAAGTCGGTTTTGGCTAAAGATGTTTGGAATAAAAAGAGTTCTACTGATAAATTACTTCAAATTTACCCTAATCGTAAAGGTGCTGTAAAATCTGACGCTTATACCTATGCGGTTCCTAAAGGTTATCACGCAGGTGTTGGTTCGGGTTCTACTGTTGATAGTGGTGGTAAACGAGGAAGTGACCTTTACGCTATCACTTGGTTCGATATTGCAATGGGGGCAACTTCTGCAACAGTTCGAGCTGAAAAGCAAGAGACTGATGACAGCAACAGTACCGTTGTTGGAGAGCAAGTTGATAACTGGTTCTACAAGGCTCTATCTGCATTAGTATCAACACTTGGTGTTCGTAACGCAGATGAGTTGGTATTCGGTGAGTGGGGTAATCTATTTAAGAATAACACATTCCCTATGTTTATGGCTGTGCAAACACCATTCATTATCCTTGCGTTTATGATCCTCAGTGTTGCTGTTGTTAATGCAATCAGAAGATCCACAAAGGATTACTTGAGTGTTGGTGATGTACGTTCACTTCAAGATGTCTTTGGTCAAGCTATAAACGCTGTTTTGATGATAATTTTCTTGAATGTTATCTTATTCGGAGCAATTTATCTCAATGGTGCGTTAGTTAAAATGGCCGCTCAGATGAGTCACTTTATGAAGACAATGCAGACAACGGGTGCAGCTAGTGGTGATAATGCGGTATCATCATTCTTCGCCAATTTGCTAGGATTCTCAGGTATCACATCTATCCTTGTATCTTTTGTACTTATTGGTATTAATATCAAGTTTACGTGGAGATACGTTGCTCGTGCAATTTCATTCGGTATTTACTTCGTAATCGCTCCAGTTGTATTCGCACTTGACGCACTTAAGGGTGACGGTCGACTACTAAACTTTGGATCTGGTACAGCAAATATTATGAAAAACCTAATCGGTCTCGTGTTCCAACAAGCTCTAGACGCTTTAGGTATTGCATTCGCAATTAACGTTGGTCGAATTATCTTCGGTAATGGTGTAATCGTAACGATTCTCGGATTCTTGTCTATCGAAGCGATCACGAATGCCCTTATGGGTATGTTTGGTGTACAAGCCGGGTCAATCAGAGGTATCGCCGAGGCTGGTCAAACTTGGCACCAAAAGGGTGTTGAAGGTCTTAAACGTGCCGGTGCATTCCTTGGTGGTGCTATGGCAGCCAAAGGTTATGCTGCTGTGAAGAGTGGTAGAAATCGTGATGATGAAGCTATACTTCGCAAAAAACACGAAGTTGCTAATACTGGTGGTGTTCCTTCTGGATCAAATAAAGGAAAGAGCAACATCAAAAACAGTCTAGATCAAGAGGCTCAAGTTGCGGCTTACCGTGCCAATGAATTTGGTGAGGGTAAACAAAAAGCCCCAGGAACAACTAATATTGATAAAGAGGTTAAACCAGAATCAAACTGGGATACTCTCAAGGGTGAATATAACGATCTCAAAGACGCAACTAAAGAGAAAGCTCAAGGTGCCTACGATGGTGTGGTTGCAACTGATTGGGGTGGCGCTTTAGCAAGTGGATCCAGTAAGTTATTTGGTGCATTTACTGAAGGTGCAACAAACCGAGGTATTCACGGAGATCCAAATACAACAGTTGATAAAGCTACTCGTATTTCCGGTATGGATAGCAGATTAAACCTTAAAAATTACGATATTGATAGCAACGGAAATGTTGTTGCCAAAGGTATTAAGGGCCGTATGCAACGTGCTGGTCGTGATGTTGGACGTTTCCTTGGTGGTGCTACACTCGGTATGGTTTCGGATCCAAAATATGGAGCAAGAACACTACTTGGTGCGGCTGCCGGAGGATTATCAGCTGTTACCCCTGGTAGATTTGACGATATGGTTGCAACTGTTGCAAACATTCAAAACTATGAATCTGCCTTGACTGGTGGAAACACACATAGTTTCGGTTCACGCTTTGCGAAATCTTGGGTTGGTCGTATGGCCGGGGCTCAAGGTATGAATTGGGATGTACAAAATGTATCAGCTCAATCTATGTTCGAACCACCATCACAAGCAGGTTATACTGTTGCTGGTATAACTGGTGAATCATCAGAAGGTGTTTCTATGTACACATCTCCAGTTCACGATGATACAGAAGAAATGGTACTACGCACATCTTGGGGTGAGGGAGAAGGTAACAAAGAGCAACGTGACGTGCACTCAGCTATGAGTGAATTAAGCTCCTTTGAAAGCAATCCTAACGGAAACCACTCGTTCTCTCGTGAACAACTAACTGAAATGACAGGAGACGCTGTTAAAGGTCAGTATGCACAACAAGTTCTTAACTATATGGATAAGAGCGGAATGAGCAATATTCACTTCGAACACGGTCAGGTAGCTGTCGATCAACAAATGGTGCGTGACGCTGGAACATTCGTTAAAGAAGACGATCCTAAAGCACATTCTGCACTTGCTGTTGCAAAAGCTAAGTATGGAGAGGGAGGTTTGTATCACGACCACGAAACTGGTGCGGTAATCAAACAATCTCTTGATTCTGGTAAACCAATGGCATTTGTTCCTAAGAGCTTTGCTGATGGCGGAAACAATTACGCACTTAAACAGCGTGAAATGGATATTCAAAATCTTCGTAAATCTAAGATGGATGAATCTAAACGCCTAGAATTGACCAAGAAAGCATTCTCGGTATCTCCATCTGAATACCAAGATTTTAGACAAACACACTTCACCAAAGAGTTAAACCTTGATGGTGATAAAAAATAAAAAAAGGAGTACGTTGATTCGTACTCTTTTTTCTGTTATAATTAAAGAAAAATAATACGTCTGGATTTATTCCAGTAGAAAGAAGGTTTGAATGTTAAATTCAAAAAAATTAGTGCCGTCCTTATCCGGTATGATTTCTCCAAATCTAGTCGATGAGATTACTTCGATGTTGTTTGATGATATCAACGACGCAGATGATGGGACACTGATCGTTTATTTTGTGGCAGAATTTATGAAATCTTTTTATAAACCATATTGTGAGAGTTTGGATTTGGATGATGTCACAAAGAGAAATTTTTATTTCAATTTTTATAATAATGAATTGCTGAGTTTTACGGTCGACTATGACGACTCTGAATATATTAGTATTGAGTTTAAAAAGGGAGCACTTCTCCTTTCAGATTATTACACTAATACAGAACTTTTAAATAGTTCTCTAAAAAATACAGCAAATAAAATCTGTAAAAAATACAGAGATGAGAAATCAGAAAATGAATGGGAAGAGTGTTTCCACCGTCATTACGCTACCGCCTTTAGAGCCTTTCTTTTCAACTTAGAAGATGAGGTTCACGAGCTATTCAAAGAAGAATTAAAAGATGTTATTCTGAAATATCTGTCCGATTTGAAGATCTTATTAGAGAATTATTCAAGTAATGCAGTGAATAACGGGATTGATTATAACAATCTCAACCTTGCTGACAGTTATCTAAACTTTGTTATTGATAAAAAGTTGGATTCTAATCTTTTTAGATTGATTGAAAAAAACTTTGATAATGAACAATTGTATGTATTGTTTAATCCTGAAATTATTGGGTTGGACTTTGTATTACAAAAAGTATGTTTGGATTACAAGGAAACCAAAGAAGATTTTAATAGAAATCTTTATATTAAAAAATATATTGTTTTTTTACTTGATAAGGTATGTTCTTTAAAAGAACTAATTTCTTCTGTTCCAAAATTAGACGGAGAGGATATACTGTTTAGCCTAGTTTCCGGTGATGGCGTTTCTAAATTCGTTAGCAATTCAAAACCAAAAGATATGCAGTTTTTTGTTAATACTGTCAGAAATTTGTTATTGAGTTTCAAAGATTTAAATTTAGAGGATTTGGCAACTAGAAAAGTTTATGATTATGATGAAGGAAGCTGCTTGTCTGCGTTGTTACATAATTTATCTATTGCAATGAGTGAATATAGCAATTCAGATATAAATTATAAAATTGTTGAAGGTCTATTTATAGATAATCCAATTTCTAAGGGTGATATTGATAAACTAGTTAAAGTCTTTTCTAAGATTCAATTGTTAATTTGGGAAAACAAAGTTTTAAATCCTGAGATTATGGCAGAAAAGTATGAACTTTCCTTGTTGGGTATCAACACAACTTTGAAATTTGCTGAAAATACAACTGGTCTTAACAAAGACACTTATGATTACTTTGTTGGTAAATTTTTCCAAACAGTTGACTCGACTTATCGTAAGGATTTGAATTTGGGAATTAGAACCATAGTTCATAAATTGATTTTAGATGTGGATGATAATGAAATAGCCATATCATTTAAAACATTAACTAGCCTCTGTACAACTTCTAAAGAAAAAAATCTACTAAATTCAATTACATATATTCCTAGAAATAAGAAGATTGTTCTTTACGATTTACCAGGATTGAACTTCGATAATAGTGCTATTTTTACACTTTCAAGAATTTGCAAATACTTTAATATTGTTGATGAAAATTCAAATGTCGACACTGATATGATTGTTTGTTACGACAAAAATGAATCAAAAAGTTGGGGTTTATTGTTTGATTGTATTAATGCAGGACATCTAGATTTTAATGATCACATTGAAGAAGCAAGACTTTCTATGAAAATGCTAAATATTTGCCCTAATTAAAAATTAAAATATCGCTTAATATAAGGTTATGCGATATTTTTTTGTTGACTAAGAGAAAAATTATGCTATAATAGTAATAAGAAAAATAAAATAAAATTATTCTTTCTTTACTCACTGTGGATATAACCACGTAAAAAATTGGTTCAATAATTGTGAAAGGTTATTGGATCTTAGCGCAACAAATAATCGATGACAACTTTAAAACTAGAGGATAACATTCTCAGTGATAGTACAAACCAGACAGCTTTCCTTTTGGACTCTTTGGTTAGCGGAACTTGTTGAGAATGTTTGATTTGATGTTAGGAAGGTTCGAATTGAGAATTTGATTGCTGCTTGGTGTTGAATTGCAACCTCGGCACCACATTGCACCTATTTGTCTTTCGTGCCACGACGGCGTAATATCCTTGCAAGAGGATATTAGAAGTCCTTAAAATTCACTCTTCGGAGTGGATTTTTTGTTTTCTATTATAATTTAAGAGAAATAAAAAAAACTGAATAAAATTCAGTAGAAAGAAGGAAATCTATGATTACGACAGAAAATGAATCGTTTTCTAAAATTATTTTAAATTGGTTAAAAAAAGAATCATCTTTAGCTTTAAATAATTCTGTGAAATTCAGTAAAAATTTCAAGAAAACATCTGGAGATAAATTTGGTAATTGTATCGTTATCAATCCTAAAGAACACCGGCTTGTTTTAACAACATATTCACATTTTTTAAATAAATTGATTTGTAATGGTTGTATTTGCTTATATTCAATTGATGTTAATAAAATTGAGGGGGATGTTGATACCTATATCAAAAACTCCTTCTCTGATTATCTATTGGGATTTAATGTTTCAACTTTTAATGCAAATTTGTTTCGTGATAATGAAAATTTTACAAATTGGGGCGGTGAATTATTCAATAAGATAAAAAGTGAATCAAGTTTTGATTCTAACAACAAAATTTGCAGCTCAACTCGAGAACTAATTAAAGAATTGTTGAACTTTGCTTGTGATAGGGTTTTAGAAGAAGAAATTTGGGAACTCGTTGATGAAGGGATGATGTCAGATGAGATTAGCCTTATGGGGTTGAGTGTTAGAGCGTTTTCAGATTACGATCATCGAATCTTTTTCGGAGAAGAATTATCAAAGAAAATTTCACTTTGTTTCTTACGACAACTTGGTGAGTTTAAAGAAGCCCCTGGAGTTCCAGAGACTGTTTATAAATTACTAAAAGATTCTGTAAGTACAGAAGAATTATCGAATATCTTCTTTAATCTATTCCTGAACGATTACTCTGATGATTGGACTGAATTAACAACAGAAAAATCTTCAAAAAAATTCAATCACTTTTGGAATTATTTTAATAACAAATTGTTGCGTGCAGATTCACTAAATAATAGTTTATTCGAAGATCTTATTTCAGAGACACTAAAAGGATCAATTGATTTTCTTGATGTTTCAGGAATTAAAGAGCGGGAATACAAAGTCTCTGCTGATTTTATCAAAGACAGAAAACTTTCAAAAGATTTATTCGTTTTCTTTGAAAAGGTTGCAGAGAAATCCGGCGATAAAATCCGATTAGTTCCTGAAATTTATCTTAACCACGATCCAAAACGTGCATTTGATATTTTATTGCACGCTGATAAGGATATTCTTCAATTAAGTGATATTCTATCAGAAAGCGAACGCTTTGAACATCTAGATTTAGATGTATTTAAAGACTGGCTTTCAATTATGAAGAAATACAAATATATGTTGAAGAAATACAATATTGAAGATATTTACAATGAGGATTGTATCACAGGCCTCCAACACAGTTATTCAGATTGGGTATTGTATCAATCAATTCCGGGAAGATGGTGATTTTATGAATGATTTAAATAGTTACAAAGAAAATTCGGTATTAAATAGGGATGTTGTTTTATTCTATATTGAACCGTCAGTCTTAGGGCATATTTCAATTGAAGAATTGGACAGAATGAATAAACATTCAGAAGAATCTAACGTTAAATATCGGGTGATCCCGAAATTTCATCACTCAAAGGATGATGTTAACAACGATAACCTTTTGGCTCCGGTTACTTTGGATGAAGATACCGAGGTTGAATTGCTTGAATTTTACAAAAAATTGAACGAACAATATTCGAACATTAATTTTGATGATGTTCTAGAATACTTAAATTATTTGATTGAATTTAAGAATTTTTTGATTAAAATTAAAGCAAAATCAAACCCTTATTCTCCTTATTTCATTGAGGATTGGCTAGAAGATAACTATAAAAATTCTATTCAAATAGAAGAATTTAATTTTTTAAAATTTTAGAAAATAGTAAATAAAGGGGCTTCTAGCCTCTTTATTTATTTCAGATTATTAATTTGATCTATTATAATTAAAGAAATAAAAAAGTTCTGGATATATTCCAGTTAGAAAGAAGGTTTGTGATGGAATTTATGATTAAATTTTGGATTACCTGTTTGATCTATTTGGTGTTCATCTTTTACCCAGCGAAAAAACGAGTTCTAGACGGATTTATTGAAAACAAGAAGGATTTGAAACGATATATTGTTGTTGACTTCTTTGTTTATGTTGTTGTTTTTACATTACTGACAATTTTAATCCGTGGAACTATTGGTGGCAGCGAAAGTATTATTGAATCAACTTCAAGAAACTTCCTTGCGTTGATCGTTGGGTATGGATTGACATACTTCAGTTTAAAATCCTACTATAAAGAGTAGATTTTAAAGACTGTTTGGAACAGTCTTTTTTAGTTATCACAGAGCTTATATAATTTAAGAGAATAAAATAAAAACTGAATTTATTTCAGGAGAAAGAAGGAAATTTTAATGGAAACAATGACAACTATTGCAATCACATTTATTGCACAATTTGTGGGATTCTGGACCTGTGCTTATTTTGGTAATAGAGGAGAGGTTATTCGTAGAGAATTGGTTAATGCAGATATACTTGCAATTAAGCTAAAAATTAGCGTTTTTGTATTTTTATTTTCAAATCTGATCATTTCATTATTCTTGTTGAAAGCTAACTCGCTAATCTTTTTCATCACAGGAATTTTTACAGTAATTATCAGCCACACAGTTGCATATTTACAACTTAAAAAACTTTACAACAAAAAGTAGAAAGGAAATTCAAGAAATGTTAAAACTTATTTTGGCCATTTTATATCTTGTACTAGTTGTTGGTAAGGTTAGTGGGCTACTAGAAATTAAATTAATCTTAACAAAGAAGGGATTATTGAGATCTGTTATTTTGTACTCAATGATCATTGAGTTGATAACATTTTTAACTCTTGTTTATTCCCCAAGTCCGGATTGGATTTACTTTGTTTTTCAAACACTTGCTGTAATTTTATCAGGAGTGGCAGTCTACTATTTCTTTTCAGATAGCTGTAAAGATAGCTAAAAAGGATTGATATTATTTAATCCTTTTTTTATTTTTATATTTTTCTATATTTATATTGACTTAATAAAAATAATACGCTATAATAGTAATATAAATTAATTATCAAAAGTGATAATTAAAGAAAGATAAACATTATGAAATGAGGATATAAATTTGAAAAAAACAGTAGGTATTGTATTTGGAACATTTGCGCCTTTACATCGTGGGCACGTGGATTTAATTCAACGAGCAAAGAAACAATTTGATAAGGTTGTGGTTGTTGTGTCTGGTTACAATGATGATCGTGGAGATAATATTGGTCTTAATTTAAAGAAACGATTCAGATATGTTCGTGAGGCATTTGCTGGTGATGAGGTAATCTCTGTAACATCTTTAGATGAGACTCTAATTCCACGATATCCAGACGGGTGGGAACCTTGGCTGAAAAAATTGCAGGAAAGTGCTGGATGGGACGATCAAAAGTTTGATTACACTTTTGTAGTTTCAGAGGTTGAATACAAAGATGAATTGGAAAAACGTGGGTACAAAGTTTTTTATGGAGAACGAACATTGGACATTTCTGCCACTATGATTCGTGAAAACCCGGACAAGTACTGGCGCTACATCTCAGCTCCGTTCCGTAGACACTTCACAAAGAAAGTTCTAATTATTGGAAGTGCAAGTAACGGGAAAACGACGCTTGCAACTGATCTCGGTCGATTTTATGACGCTCCGGTTAGCTTAGAATATGCACGTGAATACCAGATCAAATATAATGTGAAAGATGATGAGCTTTCACAAACCGACTTCCATTATCTTTTGCTCAATCAATATCAACAAACCGGTAATATGATTGATTCTAAGGAAAATCGTGGCTTGGTTATAGCTGATACAAACTCAACTGTTACCAAGGCATACTATGATTATTACCTAAAAGGTCAATCTCCAGTGGAAGATAAATTATTTGATGGAATGTTCAATCACATCAATAGTAAAGAACGTTGGGATCTAATTATTTTTGTAAAACCAACAGGCAAGTACGTAGATGATGGTTTCCGAGACCAATCTATGGCGAGCGACAATGAACGAGATAAATTCTCAGAATACTTAGATTCTTTGAGAGCTATTTTCCACCAGGATACAAATGTTGTTTATTTGAATGGTGATTATCTTGAAAATTACCAGAAAGCAAAAGCTGCAATTGATGAAGTTTATAACTTTGACCTGTAATTATGATAGAAAGGGGAAATATTTTCTCTTTCTATTTCTTTTTGCTTTAAAATGTGATATACTGATATCAGATGAAATAAAGAAGGTGGGTGTTTTTGCTTGAATATTGCACTTTTCCACAAAGGACTGATTTGGTGGGGATTTATAAAGAGAGAGAATAAGTTGAAGAATTTTATTCTTTTATTATCTTGGTTCATTCTGCTTGTTAATCCAATATTGCAATCGAAATATTTATTAGGTAAACTAAATGTGTTGCAATCCATTTTATTTCTTTTAATTACACTTATTTTCTTTTTTGTTTGGAATTTAAAAGATATTCATTTCAATATTTACTCAGTCTTATCTGAATATTCAAGAGAGATGAAGAGCAGCAAAGTATATTTCAAAACCAATTTAAATAGAAAATCTGTTGATGTGTTGGTTTCTACTATAAACAAAAAAAATAAAAAAAGTGACGATGAAGATAAAGATGGTGATAAAACTATAAATATAAAAGATTTATCTGAAAAAATCAAAAAAAATTACAACAAATTTGAAAACATTAAAAGTGGTGAGTTTAGTAGCGGTATATTATCCTTGTGGGTAGACAAACAATCGTTTTTTTCGGAACGTTTTGCAAATAAATTTTCACCTTATAGGAATTTGCCTTTAGTACTTCTTGTTTATATTTTTTATCTTTTTGTACTCCTTATCTTTTCTGGAGTTTATTATTTAATTCCGATTTTGGCGTTTCAAGTTGTTGCTAATAATATAGCAAATAAAAGAGAGGCTATTTTATTTTTAGAAGATACTGTATCAGAATTTGAATTTTTTGACTCTGTTGATCAAATCTATAAAATGATGATTCAATTAGAAAATCTATTTGATGATGGAACTTTTGAAAATAATATTTTTATTAGATGTATAAAGGATTTAAGAGATAAATACTACGATAAGGATTAGGGGGGTTAAATCTTACAGCTATCGATGAGCTGAATTAAATTAAGAAAGAATATAAAATTAAGAAAGTAAATAAACTTTTAGAATAGGTTAGGTGAGTGATGGATATTGTAATTGTTAAGGAGGGTTTGATTTACTTTTCAAATCTAGAAAAGGAATCAAAATTCCGCAAAATTTTATTTTACTTTGCTTGGACATTTCTAGCAATTGTCCCGATTTTAGAAAAGTTATTGTTTGGTGCTAATATTAGTCTTATCGAGATTACAACCAATATTGCGCTAACAATTATTTGTATGTTTACAGTTCTATTTATAATGTTTTATCAAGGATCTGCCTTGTTTTTACTAAACGTTAAAAAGAACATTGTATTTGCTTATAAAGATATTGAAGAAAAAATTAAGAATACAGATGAAGGTAATATCTCTGAAGAACTATTGAGAAACTTCACCGAATCTACAAAAATCTTCTTCAATTCACAGATAAATGAAGATTCGTGGGAAAAGAGACAGTTAGATTTTGTTCAGAGGATGTCAAGCTGGAAAAACTTGTTTATTGTATCTGTTATCTTTATCATTTTTGCTTTTAATCTGAACTCGCTGATAAACTCGGTATTATCAGCTCCAACTATGATTATTATTGGGTTGATAATGATAATTTCAAAACCAAATAATAAGGACTTGACATACTTTTACACTTCCAGACCAGAGTTTGTTCAAACTATGGCTGCAATTGAGTCTACATCAAAATTATTGCTTGATTTAGATTTTAATGAACACGAGGATTATGAGGGTATTAACGAGTTCTTTAAATTCGGAATTTCCTGCGGGTTCTTTAGAAAGAAAAAATAAAAGAGAGTTTTAAACTCTCTTTTTATTATTCGCTAACTAAAACATTTACAGCTTTAAATTTTCTCAGCCCAAAACCAGTTAATATTTTATATATATATTTAAACCGTTTTAATAGGTTTAATAGGTTTAAATTTTCAAAACTTTCAAATATAGACAGCCACCTCTCATCTGGAAATAGATTGGATTCTTCTTCATTCAAAAACTTCTCATAAATCCAGAACGTAGAAAATACCTCTTCCCTAAAAGCGTATAGGAGTTTGCCTGAACTTAGAAGTCTAAACCATTCCCACTTAAAAGTTTCTTGCAGTTCTCTTTTGATATTATCTCCTAATTCATCGAATTTAATACCCGATAATAAAAATAATCGGTATAGTTTTTCATTATAAAAAGATCTAAGAGTATCTTTTGATGAAATTAAGTTTTCTGAGTACTCTCTCTTCGCTACATTTAAATCTTCAATCAAGGCGGAAATATAAATTTCTAGCACAACTCCAGTAAGATTTAAGCCGTATTTTATCTTTGCTGGGGTTAAAGTATACGGATCGAAAAAATACTGAGACACACCCGTATCAACATAATTAATAAAATATTTTTTTAAATCATTTTGATTGAAGCCGATTCCATACCCCCCAGAAGCTACACGATTATAACTAGCTAGATTAAAAGATAGAACATACTCGTTACTAACTTCAGAAGACCAGGACAATTCTTCCAATTTTTCTGACAAAAAATCCCTGAACCTTTCGATATCAGTGAATGTTTGATGAGTAATTTCACTATCTTTAGAAAAAATCGGGTTGAGGTTGTTATAAACTATGATTGAATATTGATCGAACTTTGTTGGGTTAATAAAAAATCGTTTGGTTTTTGTATTATAAAACACGCAAGATAAAACAAAAATCGGATTTGTTTTTATTTGTTCAGAAATTGTGATAGCAACTTCTTCAAAATTTTTGTAATTTTTAATAGCCTCTTTAAATTCAAAAAAATAATCAATGAACAATCCTCTGGATTTTACATCTTTAGAATTTAACATTCGTTACCTTCTTTCTAATTTCATTTTCTTAAATTATATCAGGTAATGATAGGAATATCTCATTCATTAAAAGTGTGTGGTTGGTGTGTTTGAAACTGTCGGAAGATTGTCCGGGTTCCAAAAATAAAAAAAGTTGCTTTAAGTCCTTATTGTGGTCGAGTGGTAACGCATTAGAATATCTAAATCAAAAATAATTAAAAAAGGCGGTACGTTGTACTGCCTTTTATTTTTTAACTCTTTTTCTTTTGTTGATTTTTATGATGTTTACGTTTTTTGTGGTTTTTTCCTTTTGATGAATACTTTTTGTCAGGCTTGCTGTTTTTGATTTCAGAAAAAGGAACTTTTGTTTTAATTTCAGGATACAAATTTTCAAATCTTTCTTCTGAATTTTCTCCAGTCTTTTGGTCGTTGTCTTTATTTATTTCAGATTGATTTTCGTCTTTTTTATTGAGTGGATCAACCCCGATTAAAACTGTCTTCTTATAAGGCAATGTATTTAAAGACTCTTTTCCGTTTGAAATTTCACCCAAAGCTGAAATCTGGATTCTTTTTAGGAGCATACCGCTAACCTTATCTTCTAAAACAAATTCAATTCTATGAAGTCTTAAATTAGAAGACTCGGTTTGTTCTGTTGTAATTTTGAGATCCGCAACCTTAAATTTGTCTACATATTCAGGTTTTAAATATAAAACTTTTAAATCGAAAGGAATGTTGGTTTTCTTGTTTCCTTTTCTAAAAATTTTGTTTAATATTGATCGTTGGTATAGCGTATATTCTTTTTTAAGAAGAGATCTATTTTGAAAAACCCTTTCCTCTAAAACAATATTCATAGCGTATGAGAAAGCCATCAATCCAATGAAAAGTAAAATTGTTGAACCAAACATATAATAGGAATAATTTGAATACGTTTCGTACAAATAAACCTTTTCTGGAAGTAATTCAGACGAAACGGTTGAAATATCTGGTTTAACTAGGAACGTCATCTCAGGTTTGACGAAGATTGGTGAAAGCGCAAATCCAAGCATAATCTGTACCTTCCAATTAATCCAACCGTATGTATATCGAAGACGATTTAAAAACGACTCCTCTGATTTCATAAGTGGCGGAAAATCTAACCGTTTTGAACTAATCAAAAATTTTAACAAAAATAAAATAAAAAAGAGTATGGTAAAGATACCCATAAATTTATTCCAATAAAATTTATCATAGCTCGCAGCAGATGTCAATATCCAACCTAAAATAACACCAAGTGTAATTGTACCAGCAACTTTGTATAGGTTTTTAACAAAAAGCAACAATCTAATAATTGGCTGTTTGATAGGTGATTTTTCTGTTTTCACTTTAATTCTCCTTTATTTTGTTTTCTACTATCCTATTTTATCATTAATTTTTATAAAAATCAAGGTGATTTGGATAAGCATTTTGTAACAGTTCTGTAATATTATTTAACATAGTGATAATTGTAAAATAGGGTTATGTAATAGATAAAAGGAAGGTGTTACGTTTGAATTTAAAGAAGACGTTGTTGGTTGCACCCGTAATTATTGGTGCAGTTTCACTTGGATCTCAAACCGGTTTTGCGGATGAAATTTCGACAAAATCATTAAATAATATTGAAACAAAAACTGTTTACTACTCAGGAAATTCCTCCGCACAAATGGATGAAAATAGTCAGGATAGTTTGGTGTCTAACGAGCATTATAAAAGCACTCAAGACTCAAATGCTGGTGTTTCTGCAACAGTTTTAGCAGATGAAAACGACTCTAATGTAAAAGGATTGCTTAGTGAAAAAGCTTTGACTGAAGTGAACTCTTCTGAAAAACTTTCAGAAGCTGATAAAGCTAAAATTGCTCAAGAAAAGGCAGAAAAGGAAGCTGAAGAAAAACGAAAAGCTGAAGAAGAAGCTGCCAAAAAAGCTGAAGAAGAGCGCAAAGCTAAAGAAAAGGCTAGAGAAGAGTCTAGATCTTATAGCACACAGGGTTCTAATGAGTATAGCACCGTTGCCGGTGTAGATGGATCCGCCGATATTCAACCTGATTATTCCGGAAATACTTACCCCGCTGGTGAGTGCACTTGGGGAGCTAAAGCATTAGCACCTTGGGTTCATAATTATTGGGGAAACGCTAATCAGTGGCCAGCTTCAGCAAGAGCTGCCGGATACACAGTTGGAACACAACCAAGAGTTGGTGCGGTTATCTGCTGGCCTTATGAAGGTTGGGGTTACGGACACGTTGCAGTAGTTACTGCGGTAAACGGAAATCAAATTCAAGTAAAAGAATCTAATTGGGGCGGAAATCGATACATCGCAAACTTCCGAGGTTGGTTCACCCCAGATTCTAGTGTTGTTTATATTTATCCAAACTAAAAAAAAATAAAAAGGAGCTTAAGCTCCTTTTTTATATTACTTGTTGTAAGACACTTTAATCTTATTGGAAGGTTGGGAGTACGATGTTGGTGTTACTACCAAAAACTCAGGATAAAACATTTTTAAACGAACTTCGATTCCTCCGTCCGGAAGATCCAGGATCATTGCCGTTGATGGACCAACAATATCAACGTCCTTACTTCCAATCAATCTTTTAATATCGTTCAAGATATTCTTTTTTGAATTTTCATCTGTTATAAATTCAGGAGGATGAATTTCAACATTAAACGTTACAGCTTTAGGGGTTCCGTTTTCTTTTGTATAAAAGGAGCTAGGAATATGTAACGCCCCAAATAGTTTCATAATTTCAGAATAATCTCCGATAATAATATTCCCTTTTACAAATCCAGACTCATCAACTCTAACTGTTTGAGAGTTGATTTTTCCTTGTGTAAAAATGTTACTTTGTCTTACTGAGATGATCGGCATTGTTCTTTTCCCCTTTGTTTTTTAGTTTTTCTAATTTCTTTAAATCTCTTAGTCCAATAGACCAAGTTTTATATTGTAATCCGTCTTGATGTTCTCTTAATGGTTGTAAATATTCATACAATTCTGCTGTAAATTCAAACTCAATTTCGCCAACCGGTAAATCTTTGAAGTTTTTATTAAAAACACTTTCTTTTACTTGGATGTGAACGTGATCTCGAAACTCGTCCCCGGATGATACCTCTAGCACTCGTTTGAAAATAACTCCGTGTTTGTAGTATTTTTTATGTGGACTAATTTTGTGGTTTATCTTAACACCATCGTAAATCGCACGAAATCGAAGTCGCTGTCCTAGAAATTTTTCGAAGTGTTGATTCGACAGGTTTTGATTCACAGAAATACACCCCCTTTACATTGATAAAAATTTTTCTCTTTGATGTAATGCCCAGCCGTAAAATGCTGTTAAACCACCAAACCACTTCAGAGCAATAATGATATTCTGACCAACACCTTTAACATTAATGTCAGTAGGTACAAAATACAAAACAGCTAAGAAGATTAACGCTTCAATAACAATTAAGATATTAAATAATCGAACTTTATTTTTAATATCGTAGTACTTATTTTTCATTTTTTAAAAATCCTTTAGGTTTAAATTTTCCTTCTTAGATTCCTTCTTGTACTACTATCTTACTGTATCACAAAACAGTTTTAAAGTCAAGTAGCAATTTTTTTAATTATAAAGTTTTATTTTCTTATGTTTTTTGGCAATTATTCTTAATTAATAAAAGTTGAGAGTTGTAACTACAACAGTTTCAGCTATTCATTTCTTATATAATGATAGAAAAGAATTATTTTTTATTTCTATTGAAATAAATAGGTATTTTGACTATATAATAGAAAGAGTAAAAAATAACAATAAAAGGAGGTAGTCTGCTACTTGGACGAAAGAGAATTTCGAGATCTAGATCAAGAGGCTACGTTAGGGAGCCAGGATCAACAATCTCGTGCTATCGAAGATAGCGCACAACAAATGGGAGACAAAGCTAAGGAGTTCGGTAGTAAGGCTGCCGATAGAATCAAGAGCAAGTCTAGCGAACATATCAAGAAACAACTTGGTGTTGACAAAAAATTAAATCAAATAAAAGGCAAGGGAACTCAAGCCCTAAAAAAAGGTACAACAAAGGCTGGTAAAGCAGCAACAAAAGGTGCTAAGAGTGCGACAAAAGCCGTTAGCAAAAGTATGAAAAAAATTGCTGGTAAATTTGCCAAGCAATTTGCAAAGGCAGCTTTAAAGGCGGCACTTCCTTATATTGGATGGATTGCTGGAGGGATCGTTGTGGTTGCGGGAGTCTCTTTTGCAGCTGGAGTTATTTTAGATAATGAAGCCAGTCGTACAAACGAGGCAAACTATCAACACGCAAGCGTTAAAGATGTAAACCACGTAAGTAAAAATGGTATTGAACTAACAGATTCTAATAACGTATTCTTCAACAAAGCAACTAAACGTTACGAGTTGGGTAAAGGGCGTGCTCCAACACAAGCCAATAAGTTGTACTACGTTTATTATGCTGTAATGAGTCAACAATCTCGATGGTTCGTTGAGTTTGAAAGAACATCTACAAAACCAGGAGATCCTGACGCAGGTACAGAAAAGAATCCTTACTGGAAACCGATTAAGCGTGAAGGTGATTATGCGAAATACACCCTAGATGGATATCTGTTCAACAATAACGTTATTGATAAGGTTAATTTGAGACCGGTAAATCCAGACAAACCTCTGACATTAGAAAATCTTATCGATGAGAAGGCAGCTTCTGCTGTTAATAAATTGAGTTTGAATACAAACCTTCTTTATTTATTAAACTCGACATTGAACGGTAATTTGCACGGGACTGGTAAGAATGAGATGTTCTTTGCTGAACAATTCATTAAGCCGGTTTATCACGATTCCACAGATTACTCATTCAAGAGCTTAACCGCTGTACGTGATATGACAGATAAAGAAAAAGAGGAGTATAAGGCAAAAGCTCACGGAGATTCTGAAGATGGAAAACAAGAATTGGAGTTTCAAAAGAAATATGAACGTTGGGGTCAAACACTTGATGTTCAAAACGAAGCTCGTGGTGGTACATCTTCTGCCGGGGATAAAGACTACGGAAGTACAGACTCTGCCGATGGTATTGATAACGAAATTCTTAAAAAGGCATACGAATGGGGTACTAGCCAACTTAATAAAGGTATCACATATTCGATGGCAAATCGTAACGGGCCCAACTCTTATGACTGTTCCAGCTTTGTAACTCGTGCTTTAACAGAAGCAGGTATGACAGGTGTTGATGGATTATCAACGGTTGGTATGTTGACAAACTCAAACGCATTTGGTCAAAGCGGTACAAAATTCAGACAAGTTGATTATAAGACAGCTAAAAAGGGTACAATCATTGTAGTTGGTGGTTTGTCAGGTGCTGGTGCAAACGGGCACACATTCTTCTTGGCCGAAGATTATCACGGTGATGACACGAAAGTTTTGGAATGTAACTCTGGTACTAACGGTATCGCAAATCACCAAACATTCAAGACTCAATCTATGGATTACAACCAAGTTGTAGCGTTAGAGCCGATTATTGAAGGAAATACAGGTGGTTCAAGCTCATCTAAAACTTCTAAATCTAGTGGTAGCAAGAAGCATAACACAAGCGGAGATTACACAAAAGATACTAAAAACAAATATCAAGGAAAAGTTTCAACAGGGAAACTTGATGTTGAATCTCGTGTATTTGATACTGCTTACAGCCCCACAATTCAGAAAAACCTTTTCCGTGTTGAAAATATCAACGAAAACATTTGGACTCGTGGAGATTTCTATATTTCGGGAGAAACAGGGTCAATTTCTTCAATTCCGAATGAAATCAACGTGGCTAAATATTTAGTTGCAACAAACAACTCCAAATTCCAAATTGGTAGTGGGCCAACAACCGGCAAGGAAGGTAAGGCTGAACGACCAGAAAGCAATGACGCATTATTACCACCAGAATATCGTGATTATCGTGATGAAATCACAGCCTGGTCATTCAAAAACGGATACAACCCTGCATTCATTGTTGCGATGATTAAAGTATTGTCTGACGATGGTAATGCTCAGATGGTAGGTTCCAAGTTTAACTTCTTAAACGATAAGGACGCTGTTGTTACAGAATCTTCTTCTGATAGTGATTCAGACAAGAAAGAAGATAAGGACAAAGAAAAGAAAGAGACGGAAACAACAGAAAGCAAAGATAAGAATAAGGATTCTACAAAAACAGATTCGGAAGAAAAGAACGAAACTGATGATCCTACTTGGAAGGATTATGGTAAAAAATACTATAAATATGAATCTAAGGTTTCTGATATTAATTCAGGTCTTGACTACTTCGCTAGCAAACTTACAGAGAAGAATGAAGGTAAAGATTGGAATTACGATGTTGCTAAGAAGTTGAAAATTAAAAAAGCCGATTACAACAAAATAAACGAAGTATTTGCCAAAGCCGGTGGTGTTGGTGAAGCTCGAGCAAAAATGAACTCTGACCTTAGTGATGTAACAGTTTACACGTATGATGGTAGCGGAAATGAAGATCCTAAAGCTCTAGGTGTTATCTCTATTGATGGTAAACCAGACGAGACTGAAATTGACGGATACAAGAAATACGTACCAGTTAAACGAAACATCAAACAAGCTGACGCAGTTGTTCCAAACACAGCTTCAAAAGATCACCCATACGCTATCAAGCGTGGTAAAGACGGAGAGCCTGAAAAGAAAAAGGGTGTTTGGGATTATGGTTTTGGATCTATTTTCAAAATCGCAAAACAAACATACGAAGCATACGAAATCGGTATCGACGAGCACGGTAATTATTACATCGCTAAAAATGATTCAGAAGGATTGTTGTCATTCTGGATTAATAAAGATGTAACCTCTGATACACAATACCAAATCCTTGGTGCTACAACAGCGTTCGGTTCTATCGATATGTCTAAAGAAATTGTTGAATCTCAATGGGAGATTGAACAAGTCATCGAAAAACTTAAACGTGGTGAAGCATTAAGCGGTGCGGATATAGCACTTCTTGATAAGCACAAGGAAGGTACTAGTCTTCGAGTGAATGGTAAAGAAGTGGTAGCCGGAGAAAACAATTTCTTCGTTTCAACAAAACCAAGAATTGATAAGGATCCGGAAGTTCAAAACATTAACGGTGCACAGTACCTATACGATTATGTTATGAACTACGAAACTTACATTCCATCAACCACTCAAAACAAATTGAATGTTGTCGATCGCTGGAAAGCAATGAACGACGCTAATGCGTCAACACAAGAAGCAACAGATAAGATTCTTGATATCTTCAACAATTTGATTGGCGACGGTAAATCTAAATCATCATCATCTTCATCATCTGGCGGTTCAACCGAAGGTGGTGTTGGTGACGGCGGATTGGATCAATCAGAGCAAGCCAAGAAAGTTCGTAAGGAAGTTTACAAGTTGCTTATTGACGGTGGTATGGGTAGTGTTGGTGCGATCGGTATTATGACAAACTGGGTTGCAGAGTCAAATATTGACCCTACCACAACATACGGAGAGTATGTATCTAAGTACGTTGTTTCAGAGCAAGATAAGTACACTGCATTTAATACAGACAAGCCTATCGGTTTAGGACAATGGTTAGGTGGTCGTAAGACACACTTGCTAGAGTACGCCAAACAGAAAGGTAAGAACTGGTCTGATACGGATCTTCAAATCGACTTTATGTTGCGTGGAGAACCGGAAAGCATTCGTGCAACACTTCCTTTAGTTGCCCAAGCGAAAGACGTTACGCAAGCCGCCTCTCGATTCTTTATGGGTTGGGAAATCCACGGTGGTGGTGCTTCATTTGCGGATAACGATCCAAATTCTGATCCATTAGCAGTAGCTAATAATATCAAAGGTCACTTAAGCAAAGAAACATCAGACGCACTTTGGAAGGAACTTGTAGTTCCAGAAGGTGAAGTTAAGCCAGACTTATCTAAACTTTCTAACGGATCAAGTACTTTATCAAATTCAGGTGGATCTAGCACGACTGGTAGTTCAGGTGCAATTTCAAACTGGGGAGATGGAAGTGGATTCGCAGGATTGATAGCAGACTTCTTAAGTAAGATTCAAGGTACAGTATTAACACTCTTTGGTGGAAATGAAAACTGGGATCCTACGATGTTTGCAACTGATCCAACAACCAACGAGCGAAGTTTGTTTAGCAGTAAAAAAGAAAACGGTGGTGAAGTCGAGAAGTGGTTTGAATCCGGTAAACTTTACATCAACGGGGCCGACGCTTACACTTGGACACACAAAGCCAATAAGCAATCTGAAAAGAATGCGACAATGTTAGTTCGACAATTTGTAGCTTCGCTTGAATCTCGTGAAAACCGTCCGGTTTATTATGATGAAATTTATGATAACTGGAACGAGTATGAAATTTCACGTATTCTAGAAGAAAACTACAAGTTAGTCTTCAAAGGATTATTCAAATCTCAAAAAGACAATGCGAATGAGCGTAAGGCTGATATCACAAGTGGTCCATTCAAAGGTGTGGGATTGGGCGAAACTGAAGTAATTTCAGGATATGGTTGGAGAAAAACTGGAGATAAAGTTGAATTATTCCCTGGATACACATTCAAGCACGAAGATGGTGCTGAAATTACAGCTATGAAAGCTGGTAAGGTTGTATACGTAGGTAATGACTTAACTACTGGTCAAAAAACAATTATCATCCGATCCAAGAACAACACCGAACAAATCGCTTACTCTGGATTTGGTTCTTTAGCTGGATTTAAGGTTAATGACAATATTCAGGCAGGAGATGTTCTAGGTAAAGCCTCATCTTCAGGTGAGATTAGTATCTTTGGTATTCACGCTCGTGAAGATGTATCAAAAGGTCTACCAACATTCCCTACTGAAGTTGACAACAACTCTGCTTACTTCGACTTAGGACACAACTTTGGTATTTCTGCGGATGGACGTAAGAAGTTGCTCAAAGAGGTTAACGGTTACGACTCTGACAAGAATACTATTAAGAAACCTAAAGCAAGTAGTATGAAAGGTAAATCCGCAAAACTATCAAGCTTCATAAGTAGCGGTGGTGACGGCGACGGTGGTAGCATTGGTGATGGATCCTTCAAGGATATTCAACCAAACTATTCCGGTATCACATCCTATCCTCACGGAGAATGTACGTGGGGAGCTAAGGCTCTTGCGCCTTGGGCTGGAGACTATTGGGGTAACGGTGGTCAGTGGGCCGCTTCTGCAAGATCCGCTGGGTTCACAGTAAACGATACTCCAAAAGTTGGTTCGATTGCTTGTTGGACTGACGGAGGATATGGTCACGTTGCTGTAGTAGTTGCAGTAGAAAGTAAGGGACGTATCCAAGTTAAAGAGTCAAACTATAACGGAAATAGATACGTATCGAACTTCCGTGGATGGTTTGATCCTAGATACGCACAAGGAACTGTTTCATACATTCATCCAAAATAAAAAAGAGAGAGTTAGATCTCTCTTTTTTGTTATTGTTTTTTTGATGTTGATGAATAGAAAAAACGGGATGAATTTAGCTCAAAAATAATTTTATTATAGAACGGATATGAAATGGTCAGATATCTATATTTATCTGAATTTTATTTTATAGTAAGGATAATAATTTCGGCTTCGTTGTCGACTCTTTATTTTTATATAATTTTCAAAAAAATAAAAAAGAAAGAAGGTAGCAATTTGCAAAAAACAAACAAGAAAAATGTCCAATATCTGAACGAATTTCAGAAGGATTACAAAGATGTTCTTGAGTTATTTCAGAAATTAAAATATGACCTGGATTATCAAAAGAAATTTGGGGATGTTTTATCTAAATTAATCCAAGAAAAGGTTGATTTCTCTAAGGAATTATCGGAATATTTCAAATATATCAAGTACCGCACGGATGGTATGGGGCAGGCAGATAAATACAAGATGTACTATCTTTTTGGAATGTTATTATTTGTTACTCGTACTTTTGATTCTTATGATAACATTGATTTGGATGATACCTACAAAGAAATGTGTAGGGCTATCGAAGACTGCTGTATTGATAAGAATGTTGGAATGCCAGTTTATCAGTTGATGGGCCCGGAGGAAGATTATGAAGACGAAGATGGTTATGATTATTACGATGAATATTACGAAGAAATCGTTTTGAGAGAACTCAAGGAATTTATTTTGGAAACAGCTTTGCTTTTAAAGCGCATTGAAAAAGAAAGTGATAAATTTTATATTTATTTTATAGATTTACTAGATTACAAAATCTTGTTCAACTTCGAAACAGAAGAGTTTGAATTATTAAAAGATAAGAAAAAGATAGTTGTCGATCCAGAAAATAAAGGAATTAAAAATTCAAGATTTTGTGTTTTTAATGTTTCTGATTTCTTTTATAATATTGGTCGAAAACATAACGGGACTTCTGGCTTCACAAGGTTTTATCACGTCAATAAAAACAACAACGTAAATATCACAGATGGTCAGGCTATTTGTATTGGAAAGTTTTTCCATCTCTTATTACTATCTGCAACAAGCACAGAAAGCGATGAATTTTCTCTTGCTGTTTCAGAATTTTTGAACGATAGTTATCTTGAATCGCAATTCAAGGTAGAAATGGACTTCCTACTAGAAGCAATATTTTCAGAAGATAGAAATGTTATCACCTCTCTAGTTCGTGAGGCTCAAATCCCTAACTACAAAACTTTAGATATTAAGTAATAAAAAAAAGGACTCTTATCAGAGTCTTTTTTTATCTATATTGCCCTTGTGTAGGAGCTTGTTGTGGATACCCACCCTGCATTTGTTGTGGGTAAGGGGCTTGTTGATTCATACCTTGAGGAAATTGACCTTGTTGGTTCATACCTTGTGGGTATTGTCCCTGTTGCATTCCTGGAACTTGTTGCATTTGTTGCGGATAACCTTGCATTTGTTGGTGAGGTTGTTGCAACATCATAGCCTTTTGTTGTTCTTCTAATTGACGATTGTAAGCCTCATTCTTACGACGTTGTTCCTCTGCACTCAATTGCTGAATTTTTTCCAGACCGTAAAGTTCTGTGTTCTTCATCCACAACTCGGTACTATTTAGGAAGGAAATAAGAACAAATGTTTCAAATCCAAAAGGAGTTTTCCAGTAAGCTGACAAGATCGTATTGATCAACAGAAGAAGAAACATCAACCACTTCAAGAATCCAAGCTGAGAGGCTGACTCTTTAATTTTTCCAGAAGCGATACTTCGAACTACGAACATCATCAAGAATGGTACACCAAGAATTGCGAATCCGGAATTGTAGAACAATATAGCTGGAATGGTTCCCAGAACCAATAAAATTGCTGTATGTTTATAGGATGATTTGTTATCCTTGTGAAGATTAGTTCCCGATAAAACTAGCAATTGTGTTAGAATGCGTTGAAGATCCAGGTAAACCTTGTCCAACTTAGGTCGAATGTATTTATTCGTGTCACTTGCATAATCCAGTGGGTTGAAGTAGCTTCCAAACAAAATAACCACAACAAGAAAGGCAATGTTTGGAACTAAATACCACCAAGTTCCATTGAATCCTCGAAGAACTGTGTTTATTATTAATAATATTGTTGATAGTGTAACAACAAGATAATTACCTTTCAATAAAAAGAATTTTCGAGATTTTTTGAATTTTGGTGGAGCCTCAATTCTATTTTTTTCTTTATTGAACTGTTCCTGTTGTCTTTGAAACTCATCCAAGTCTTTACCATTTATTTGTGGTTGCGACGCATTAATTACTTGTCTACGATTATCCAAGTATGATCTGCTGCTCTGATTAGTGATGTCATTTCGAGCCATTATTCACCTCCGGGAAATTACGTTTTTTCCAATCATCAGCTAATCGCTTTCCGTATGGTGTTAAAAGATTAACCGATTCCAAAAAACTTAAATCTGTATTTTTGTTTAACTTTAAGCCAAACTCTTCAGCTAAACGATTGCGCCAAAATTCACCGCCCTCAATTAAGGTTTGTGTTATGTCAGCGTCTTTTAAAATTGCTCTCATCAAATACAAATCATCATCTTTAACAAAATTTAAATTTCTATTATCAGTAGCATAAATTAGTTCTGAAATTACTTCAGACTCAGTTACTGTTAACTCTCCGGAGGATACACGAAATTCCTCTAATAGAGATACAGCAATAGCTAAATTCTCCTCTTCCGTATTAAAGCGAGAATGTCCAGCGTCGTGAAATAAAGCTGATAATTCAAGTAAAATTCTTTCATCCTCTTTTAGAGTGTTGTAAAGAGGATTTTTCTGTACTCTATCCAAAACTGATAGAATATGGTTGAAATTATGATACGGGTTTCCAGTATCTTTCGATTTAACAAAACGTTTAGCTTTGTTAGGTGTGTTTTTATCCATTATTCCCCCTATCCTTTTGAGATCTCATTTTTTCGTAATATTTATAGTTGTCAATTTTTGGAAAACGCAAGAATGTCATCTGCAACCAATCCAATAAACTATTAATTTCCTCTGATTCGATAATTGGAACATCGTGATTCCTGATGTTTTCAAGTTGACTTCTTGTGGTATCAACCTCGCCAATCAAATCATCTAATAATCCATCTACTTCTTTGTTGAATTTCTTTTTTAGGAACGTCTTCTTTAAATATAAATTAAAGTGCCCTTCGTTTAATAAACCATCTCTAGATCTCAAAGTTTCCTCTGTATGTTTCAACAGCTTCTCTTTTTCTTCCATCTCTTCAATCAAAGATTCTCGCATTTCCTTACTTTCGATAATATTATCCCAATCTGGAATAATTACAGTATTTGAGAAAACCTTCCAATAAACTAGAACGCTACCCCCTTGTGGCCCAAAACCGAGGGTTAATTCTTTGTTCTTAGATATCGTTGCAGATACGGTTAAGAAACGTTCGTGACTAGATGTATAAAGACGGAAAGAAATGTTGCGAACTAGATGGTTAATTAGTTCAGTTGTATCAGAAAACGGATTTGTTAGCAACCACTTTCCTTTATCACTTGTCAAAACTTGTATTGGATCCGTGGCGTTGTCTAGTGTTGTAAGAAAGAAACCGATTTCTCTGTTTAAGTTTTCTCGCAAACCAGACAAACCGTTTTTCAATAGTTTTAATTCCTGAAATTCATCTTTTTCATAATTAGACAATCGGTCTCACCTCATCTTTTTATTCACTTTTCTTTGTTGTATCAACCCCTGGGTTAACAATCAATTTAACCTTATTATCAGTCATTGTGTGGATTTCATAAACGTCGTGACTATCCTTCAATCTAGCAGTGATGACAACTTCATCATCACTAATCTTATCAACTCTACCAATTAACAAATTTTCATAGTTTGAAACGCCAGCATTGTTCAAGAGTCTCTTTTCCGCTGGTTGTGTCAGATGTACATTGTAAAGTTTGTTTAATTCTTTTCCATTAACAGATGTCAATCTAGAATATTGATTTTCAAGTTTGTATTCCGTTCCGTTAACATTAAACCCGACACCTTCTAGCTTTTCAATCTGATCCAATTTAAAATCAGCCTCATTCTCTAACAAATACAGAAGTAACTGAGCTCCTAAAATTGTTGAAGAATTGGAAACGTCCTGACCTTTTGTGTCGATAGCCTCTTTTAAAATAACCTCTTTTTTTGTTACGTTATAAATTAAAATATTGAAGCCATCTTTATTCTGATAAGAGAATATACCGGCAGTATCTCCGTTTTTTAGTTTAAAGTTTTTAATAACTGACCAATTAGAAAGTGATTCTTTTTTATTAACAGCAGAGATGTAATTGTCTCGAATTTCTTGCTGCAAGGATTCTTCTGCCCGAAACCCGCCGATGATCGCAGCTCCAACAGAGATGATCACTATTACTGCAACAAGAAGTCGACGCAACCACGGGCGTTTGATGTCTCTGATTTTTTTTACACCACTCAATTTATCCGGGTTGAATCGTTCTTGAGTCTTTTTGAGACTTTCTTTTAATCTATCTAAATTCATTCAATTTATTAGTGTAAATACACAACCCCCTGTATATTATTCTTTTTTAGGTTGATTATTCTGAATATTTTTTGTGACGCTGGCCTCTAAGTCAGTTGAACCTTGCCAGTAAACAGAAGTTCCAAATTCTTTTTGTGATAATTTAGCCCGATCTTTAAGAATTTCAGCCTTGATCTTTCCATCCTTAACTTCTTTAAGGATCTCACCTGCTTCTAAAGATAAATCAGTCTGAGCTTTATCTTTCTGAATCTCTTTCAGTGCTGAAATCTGAGTTTCACTTAATTTGTAAGTGCCATCCTTTTCTAAAGTTAGATTTGGTGTTTGTACCAATCCAAGTGCAATGTCGTGATATAGACGTGCCAAAGAGGTCATATCTGCGATGTACTTAGATGATGGATTTTTAGAGCTCAAATCAGCAACTCCTAAAATAGCTAACTTATAAGCCTCGAATGCTTTAGTAGGAGATACATTTCCATCCTGGAATACTTTCAGAGATTGAATGTTCTTTCCTGTTTCAATTAGAGTTTTTAGCTCATCGCTGTAATTATCTGAGTAGGTAGATAATTTTTCAAAATCTGGTAAGGTTAAAATGAAATCCGGTGATAATGATTGAGGAACCAAGTACTGATCCTTAATATCTTTGATATAACCGTCGACCCAAGCGGAATTTTTAGCGGCGTCGAGTGCATTCTCTGAATCTTTACGATTGTAATCAACCTCTCCACTCATAATCTGAGCAGTTGAATTGTAATAAAATGCTGCGTTTTGAACAGATGTGTACATCAAATCAGTAGCTAGGTGTTTGTTGTTATCGTTAAGTTTCGATAGTCGTGGACTTAGATCGGAAATAACCTCTTTAGGTTTTGTGTTATTTTTTACCAAACCAGTTTCAAGTTCGATTAAAGACTTTTGTGCGTCTTCTGATAGAACCTCAATGTTGCTATCGGAAGGCTTAGTTTGTTGATAAAGATAAGTACCGACTGCACCACCGACAACTAAACTAACGGCACCAACAATCAGAAACTTCCTTGTGTTTTTTCGAGTAATTTTTCCTGGCAAAATATAACCTCCTTATATTTTCTTCTTACTCTCTATTATAGCATAAAATGCTGTTTTGACAATTCTGAAAACTTAAATTTACCCAGTTTAAAGTTCACTAAACTTCTTCTTTTATAATTAAAGAAATTAATAAAGACTGGATTAATTCCAGCAGAAAGAAGGTAATTTATGAAACAAACAAACAAAAAAGAATTTTCGAAATTTTTGAACAAATTTGAAAATTTATTGGACTATCATTTTGAATTATTGGACTCAAAGATTGAACTAAATCTGTTTGATGGTAATACAGATAATTTTCTAAAAACATCTAATTGCAAATTTAGCTTATCAACGGAATCTGGCCAAATTATTTTTAAAATTTTATTTTTTGATAAAAATAACAATGAAATTTTCTCGAAAATTATTGGTAATTCAGGAGTGTTCGATATTCTATCATCAAAAGGTAGCTATTCAGATATTGCAATCAGTTCGGCAATTGATCTTTCTGATGTAGGTATGCAGAAATATAACTTTTTCAAAAACGAAACTCACGGTAAAGATAATTATAAATTGTATAAAAAGTTTGTCCGTGTTGCTATTACTAAGTTTGATTTTTTGTATAATAATCTAAATTCTTCTAATAAACAAGTGAATAATTCTAGTAATTCGTATTTGAATGCCTTGAATACTCTATTTGACCTCCTTATACACGGGACTTTCAAAACACAAGTCGAGCCGGATCACCTGCTCCTTTTGGTGGATGTGGAAGAAAGAAATCGTATTTTTGGAGAATCTTCATATTTCTTTTCTGGCAGTAGTTTATCAGAGACTTTTGAGAATGTTGTTCGTAAAATAGAAGTCTCCACTTTTAAATATAATAAATTTGAAAAGAGTGACATCATCTCATTATTAAACATTCTTGATTTGATCGACAAGAATAAAAACTATGATAATTTCACAAAAAAACTAAACTTGGTTTGTTTTTTTATTAAAGAGTTAAAACAAACATCAAAGTTTAAATTGGAAGAGTCTAAGCATAGGAATATTTATAGCTTTGTTCGTGATATTGTTACAAACAAAGCAAATAATTTGATTGTTAGCAGTATTGATCAAGAACGATTTCGCTATAATGGTAAAAGATACACTTCAGAACTAAAAGTTTCAGATCTTAAATCAACTTTCCGTTTGGTTGCAAAAAAATAAAAGGTGAGTATTTAACTCATCTTTTTTATTCTGTTATAATTTAAGAAAATAAAATGCTGAAATAAATTCAGCGGAAAGAAGGAAAACTATGAAAATTACAGAAGGTAAGTATTTTGAATTTTATGAACGATTGGAACAATTATTGGATTGTAGCATTAAGTATTTAAATCACACTATTTTAGTGGATGTGTTTAGGGATGATATTAGTCGCTTTTTAGATACAGACTATTTGAGGTTTTCTTTAAAAAATGATTACTCTTCGCAAATTTCCCTAAAAATTTGTGGATTCGATGAAGATAATTCAATTGTTTTTGAAACAGAAATACTTAGAACTGAAAGTATGCGTTTGTTAGAACAGGGTGAGTCTTTCAATGTTTTTAGTGATAAATTTGAATGCTCAGATATTCCAATGGGAGAATGTGATCTTTTTAATGATTTTGATAAAAAAGAAGATATTGTAAAAATATACAAAGATTTTTTAAAGACTTCTATTTTTAAATTTGATGAACATTATTGTGATACTAAAGAAAATTCCAATTCGTTCTACTTGGGTGATTTAAATCTATTATTAAATATGATGTTATTGGCGCCAAAAGATTATCACTCACAAGATTACATAAATAATAAAAGCAAATTAGTAATTAAACTGATTCTAAGCGGTGATGAAATCAAACAACTTTTTCCAGAAAAAGTTGTAACTAGTGTTGGTAATCAATCTGGTAGAAATTTTGATTTTCTATACGATATTATGATCATTAAACAAGAAAACGACGAAAACCCGTTTGAAGATGACTTTTTAGTGAATAGTTTATTAAGGATGTTAAATATCAAGTTCACTTATTTTTCTTTTGCTTTTTCAAAAATAAAAACTCTTTTTGAAATTTGGAATGACGAGAGTTATGAACCTATTTCGGTGGAAAAAAGTAAATATCCTGAATTTTATGATTTTATCTACAAATTAAAAACCAAAAAAGATCCTAACCTAAAATTATTCACTTATTCCGGCGATATCGATTTTAAAGTATCTGATTTGGATAAAATCTTCACTCTGAAACAATAAAAGGCTGAGTTTAAAACTCAACCTTTTTTATTTTTTTGTTTGTTGTAAATAGATTCACGAATATTGGCCGTTAACTCACCAACTCGCTCACCAACGTTGTATACCACATTCCAATCCTCGAGATCTTCCTCGGCAGGATGTGCGTATTGAATTGACAATCCAGTAAGGGCGCCTGACCCGTATTCGAGTTCATCTAACCAGTTAAGCATTGCTGCCGGAACACCCAGCTCTTTTTGATAAAACTTATCAAAAGCTAAGATTGGATTCGTATATCTATCCTTTGAATTAAAAATCTCATCACGATAGAGTGGTGCAAAAATTTTCAAACTAGAACCTTCAAAATTACCCTCTTCTTTGCTTGTTGCAGATAGAAATGCGTAGCTCTCCAAGTTCTGGTTAAAGATTTTTCGAAACTCATCCACAAAATCAATAGGTAAGTAAGAGTCTGCAATTAATCTAGCAACCTTACGAACTGTATTAATCTCAGAGTAATCAATTTCTGTTGTAATTAGAGCGAGTAGATCCTCAAGTTCTTCTGCTGTTGCAGTTTCTAGATCTTTTAAGTTTGATTTTGAAAACCAAACTCGTCCTTCATCGAGTAATTCTTTTTTAAAATTTTCCATTGGTATCCTTCTTTCTGAATTTAAATAATTTTTATAAATTATAGCAACAAAAAAGCCAGGATAAACCCGACTTTAACTTAAAATTTCTTTCAAGTATTCTTTTGCAAAACTCAGCTCTTCAATTATTTCAGGATCTTCTTCCTGCTCAAGTAATTCTAGAATGAACTTATATAAAAGTCCGATCTCTTCCAATTCATCTTCTAATAGTAAATCGTTAGAAAGATTTCGGATATAATACGGGCCGTATGAATATAGGCTCTCAAGACGTTCAGAAATTAAATTTTTAAAATATTGAAGAAAATTATCCTTATTATCCAAAAATTGATTTGCTATTCTTCTGAAATCTTCCTCGCCAATCTTACCATCCTTATAAAAAACAATTGTCGATAAAAATGAAAAGTTGTTTTCCTTTGTTGGTAAATATTTTATAGGTAAAGTTGTTAATTCCTTTGGAATTTTGAAATTTATACGACACTTTTCATAATCTGTTTTGAAGATGAAATTATGTTCAGGTTCTTCAGTTTCTAATAATTCGTACAGATTTTCAACAATTGATTTAAAGATTGATTCAAGGTATAATTTATCTCAGTCTTTGTTGAATCCACGATCAGTTCGTGTACTTTTACAAAAAAATCTCCCAACTCGACCTTCATCATTTCGATATAGTTATCCTGTTTGTTTAGAAAATCGTTATCTTTAGAAACTTTAGTTACGAATTTATCAAAGAAACTTGTAAAAGCGTAATAAAATGAATTTTCAAAACCGCCTTCTGATAAAATAACAGAATTGCCGTCAACGTCTTCGTATTTTTTGATATAATCACCAATAACTTTTGGGAACTGACTAATTGCTTTTAATATTACAGAATAGATACGGTTAGACTGCGAGATCCGTTTGAATCCTGACACCTTATTCTCCAGTTCAAAAATATTTAAGCAATCACCAATGAGTGGCGTGAATGAAAACTCACCGGTACCAACATTGTTAAAGTAAAATCCATCATTTTTTGAAAAAGTTGTATTTTCGAAACGAACATTTTTGAAATAATCACAAAATGATTTGTTCAAAAGTGACGGTTCTAGTCTCTCTGAAATAAACTTAATTGTCGACTCCATTGTTCTAATACGAATACCGGCGTAGAGATGATCCTCTTCGTGCTGAAGTTCTTCTTTAACTTTTGCACAACACTCACAACTCATACTCGGGTGATGATCCTGGTGATTTTTGCAGAACCAATACAAGCAATAATTCACCCAGTAACTTTCAATTAGGCCTAGCTCTTCAAATTTATCGATAAGAACATCTGCTGCCTTATTAACAGCCTCTTCAGTCAAAAGATAATCGATTGGAAAATCAAACGATTTCTTTTCTGTTTTAATCATAAGATTCCTTCTTTCTACTGGAATAAATCCAGAAAATTTAATATTCACCTAAATTATAAAAGACCGGGATCCCGGTCTTTAATTATTTTAGATATTCACTCAATTCTGAAATAAGTTTAGGAGGTATGCAGGTTTCAATACCACATTTTTCCGTCAACTCTTTTAGAACGAGAATCGAGTCTGGATTGAGTTGAGGGAGAAAAATCTTATTATCGTAATCTTTGTAGACAATTCTAATATTATTTTTTATAATATCTGATATTTTTGAGTTTGATTTTTTCAATAATTCTAAGATGATTTTCTCGCTTTCTGACTTCTCAGATTTGTAAGAGTTGATAAAAATATTGATTTTATTGTCAAGTTTAATATTCTTTAGAATTGTTTCGGTTTCATCAATGTAATCAAATAGATATCTCAAATCATAAACAGTTTTTGATGATGATAGCAAATTCTTAATCAAATCATCATTTAATTGAAAATTTAAATTTTCAACTTTTACGAGATCTGACATTATAGCTTGAAATGATAGAAGCTCACTACCTACTTCAATTCTTGTCAAAAGTTTAGGATCATTTTTAAATAAATTTAGATAATAAATATTAAAATTATCGATAACGTTACGAACTTTTATATCCATTTCATAGTAATTTTCAAGAACTTTTTCGGTATCATAAAGTTTAAGTGGTGTGAAACGTCCTTTTGCCAAGAATGTATTATCCTCGTCATTAACTGATTTTAACAACGAATAATGTTCTTCGATCAATTTTGGAATGAGTTTTACTCTTACTGATCTGTAGCAAGTAAAAATATTTTCCTTTGATAAACTTATTAAATCACTTGGATTCCAAAAAGATCTGAACTCTTCATCAGTTAAGGTTTTCAATCCCAAAAATGGAAAATTATATTTTCCAACACACTCATCAAAATATTTTGATGGATTGTATGCAAATGTGGGGAGTTTCTCGATCAATTTGTTTTTGACATATTGATTTAAAAATGCGCCAAATTCATCAAATTTTACTTTTACGTAAATTTCTGAATTTTCCATAGAAAATAACTTTCTTTTGACAACACAGTCAAACTTGAAATTTTCAGGAATGACTTCTAAATCCATATCATTGTTCAATTCTTGAGATAAGTTTAAAATAGGAATCCCTTCTTCCTGAAGTTTATTAAGTCGGCAGTTAAATTCGTTTGATAGATAGGTATCTCCAGTATATTGATTAAAATACAAAAATACATCACTTTTAAGACTTTCTTGATATCCAGATTTAGAGATCAGTTCTAAATATTTAACAATATCAATTTTGTATTTAAATTTTACAGGAATTATTTTTGATAATAGAAGTTTTCTTCTATTTTTGTAATCGTTACGAATTTTTCTTTTGATAATATCAATTGCATTCTCAGCTGATTCATTTATATCTACAAACGTATCTCTATCAGCCAATTTTAGAATTTCTTTGTAAATAGTTGTGCTTCTAAAAATTTTATCATTTTTTGTGCTTTTCATTAAATCCTTCTTTCTACTGGAACAACTCCAGAATATTTTATTTCTTAAATTATAAAAGAGAGAGTCGCCTCTCCCTTTATTTTATATAGTCGAAAAGAAATTCTGGTACGATGGTTGTTATCCCAAAATCCTTATTGAGTTTTTTTAGTAGATGAACAGTGTCTCGGGTGATTGCTGGTAAGGCCGGTTCACCGCAAAAAGTAAAATTAATGTGAATTTTCCCAAAAAATAATTTTTTAAAGAATTTGTTTTGCTTAAGATGATAAATAATATCTTCAATGGAATCAAGGTCAATATCTTCGATTCGAACATTTAAAGTTTGTTTTTCTAGCTTTTTCTGAAGTTCAACAATATCAAAATTTTTCTTAGATTTGTCAAATACTTCAATAAATGAAATCAACGCCAAATCATTTGATAGCTTATTTATAATAATAAATGCAAGTTCTTCCTTGAGTTCGAAATTTTCATCGAATAAATTCTCGAACATTTCTTCTTTGAGAAGAAGTATATTATTAAAATCAATCGCCAAATCATCAGTATTTGAAATTTTAAAATATTCCTGAATTTCAGCTTCTAGAAAACTTTTGAATTTATTAATTGCTCCTTTATATAAATCAAATTTTTCTTCTTCACAAATAATGGGGTGAGCACCCAACAGTCTAAATTGATGAAAATTATCTGCCAAAAAACTTAATATATGTTTAACATCTTTTGCTTTAGAATTTTTTGTTAAATAATCTATCAACAAGTAAGTCGAGTGTTCATTGAAAGGGCTTTTACATCTTCCAAAAAAATCATCCCAAAAAGTATTGCTACGTCCCACAACATCAATAATTTCCAAAATGTCATCAATATCAAACACATCTTTATTTTTTACATTAAATACAACACCTAAAGGTGGATATGTATACAAATTATTACGTTTGTACTGATAAGTTTTATTTGTCAGCAGCTCTGGAATGTTTTTTTGCAAGAAAATTTTGAGTTTTTCTGCAAAAATATCATTAAGATTTTCACCGTTTAATTCTAACCATTTTTTGCTTCCTAAAAAACCTGATTTTTTAACATCTAAAATCACATCAGAAATTGACAATTCGTTTGTTATAAAATCTTTTAACTTAAACAAACAAATGAAGTTTTTAGCTAGAAGATCAGTGTGGTCTCTTGTGTCATTTATAATAATTTCTGTGATATCATCATCTGAATATTTAACGTAAAGATAATAATCCTTTTTACTAAGACACTTTGAGATATCAATATTTTTTACAACTATTTGAGTTGATTTATTAGAGTTAAGATCAACTTTTTCTTCTGCGCACTTTAAAATATCACTTGATATGCTAAACGGAAGATTTAGAATATCTGCCATATTATCAACTTTTAGTAGTTTTTCTAAAAATAGGTAAATACCGTCTTTCTCTCTGCTATATCCTTCTGAATTTATCATAAGAACCTTCTTTCTACTGGATTTATTCCAGATTTTTTATTTCTCTAATTATAACAGAAAATAGTTTGTTTTAAAACAAACTACTTCTTTTTATTTTAAAGAACGTCGCTCTTTCAGTCTATCTAACTCTTCGCAACGCTTTTTGCATTTGATCGAATTGCACAAATCACCTTCTGACAATTCCCAATAAAAATCTTTTAATAAACTTCCGTTCATAATATCAACAAACGTATCATCATCAATTTCACTTTCATATTTTTTTAGTACGGAAATCAATTGATCAACATTGTGGATAAGACGCTGTTTAGATTCAATCTCTATAAATTTAGAGTATTCAACTGCAATCTGTTTCATTCCAAATAAATCCTCAAAATCTTTGCTTTGAATTATCTTCCTAGAGAAGATAAAATCTTTTAGATTTTTCTGTAAATATTCCTTTTTATTCTTTTGCAGATAATTTTTATTTTTGTGAATCCAATTTCGAATAAGGTTGTTTAGAAATTTTTCTAACTCTTTAAAAGAGTAGCTTGGTGTTTTATCCCTATCAAAGAAATTCGGAAATTTTGCTTCAGCTGTTACTGACATCAGCGGATCTAAATCTTCAAACAACTCATCCAAGTAAAGAATTGGAAAATCCCAGTCTGATTTTTGATAGGAAATTGTACCGTCGAGAATCTTTGTCAAACCGGTTTTTAAATTGACAACTAAGACTGTACGGGTGTGACCTAAATAATTGAGACATAAGGCTCTAGATAATTCTTCCTTGTAAAAATCAGCCTTTAAAACCTTTCTTTCAAAGAAACCGTTACGAACGTATTTTGTTTTTTGATTAAATAGTGTTTCAAGTTTCATCAAAAAAGTTTCATTTTGATAAATATTGATAAAATGCTCTTTTACAAGAACATCCTCAAAACGTTTTATAAAAATATTCAATTTTTTATCCCTCTTTTCTACTGGAATAAATCCAGGATGTTTTAATTTCTTAAATTATAACAGATTTTAAAATAAAAAGCCAACCTTAAAGGCGGCTTTTATTTTGAGTATTTGTGATATATATCGATAACTTCTTCAGGGAGATTAGATTCAACACCTAATTCCTTATATTGTTCAAGAACATCGATTACCTCTTGAGAGATTGGAGGAATGGCAAAATTATCTTCGTCATCTTTCTCAGAAGAACTTTTCACGTTTATCGATTCGATAAATTGAAGTTTTACGTTTTTACAAACAATATCCTTAAAATTCTTTGATGATTTTATTTCATTTAAAGAGTGGATCAGGTTACGTAACAGGTCATCATCCATAACCTCAACATTGATATTTTTAATATTGCTAAGTTTATTATCATCCGTAACAGATGAATCCTCAAATGTTTTGATAAAACAACACAAGTCATCTAATTCGATAGAATTTTTGAATAGTGCTTCAAGAAAATCTTTTTCTATCACAAATTCAGATGAGAATAAGTTTTTAAATTCGATAGAACTAAAAGCTCTTAGATTTCTAATATTTCCGAGAAGTCTCCTGTAAGACGAAGCAAAGTTATTAATCAGATAATCGGATATAGAATCCTCTAAAAATGAATTAAATTTCTTAAGAAAATTAGTTCGACAAACATTCTCATCTTTCGATGAAATATCTTTCAAGACAGCCCTCTCTATAACAGATTGAGCATTGGAAATGTTGCCGATTATCAAGGATATTTCGCTTGGTTTGGTGTATTTCATCACTAAAGAGAAAACCTTTTCTAGATCATCGTATCCGCTAATAAAATCAGAATTTAATAAATTATCAGTTATCAAGTCAGGTGACTTTTTGAAAATTAAATCGCAAAATTCTTCTGAAAAAATAACATCCTTATTTGGGTAATATTCAATAATTTGTGGTTTTATTGAATAGGTTTGCTCCATAAGAATTTCCGGAATTTTCTTTTCCAAATATTCTCGCAGCAATTTATTAAAATTCTCATTCATATAGTCCAAGTCTATCTCAAAAACTTTTTTTCTAAAAATAAAGGAGCGATCACCTTTTTTAACATCAAATTTAATTTTAAAATTTTTAGGTAAAGAGTCTAGAAACTCTCTCATACTGATAATAGGAAAATACCATCCATTTTTAGAATAAAGTTCTTCAGATAATATCAACTCAGCATTTTTATCTTTAAGATTTACGGACAAAAAAAGGTCGTCAAATTCTCTGTAATTATGCCAATCAGAAATTTCGATTAATCGGCTACTGCCAATCTTTTCTTTTGTATCTCCCCAAAAGTGTTGTGATTCGATGTAACCACTGTACCATTTAAACCACCCACCTCTAAAGTCAATCAAAAGACCATCACGATCAAGGACGCTTGAAATTGCTTTAAAGAATATATCATCACGCTTTTTATCACTGGTTTTTATTACCATTGTTTACCTTCTTTCCACTGGATCAAATCCAGATTAATTATTTTCTTAAATTATAACAGTTATTGGATATTTTATCAAACAAAAAAGGCCTTATAAAAAAGACCTTTTTAATTTACTATTGACTCGCAGGTATCAAGAATACTTTGCGGAATACTTGTTTCAAAAAGTGAATTGATTTTTTGAAATATTGGGAGAGACTTCTTATTAATTAATGGAATTGCCGGTTCACCATCGTAGCAATAATCTATCTTAATTAAAGGAAAAATATAATCTTTGAGAGGCGATTCAATCAAAGAAATATCAATAATCTCTTCTAGACTTGATAAACAATCATCAAAAGTGTCGCTAGTCACAGTTATTTTGTTTAAGTTTTTATCTTCAGAAACATCTGATACGATTTCCAAATTTTTAAAAGTATCGATAAAACAAGAAACATCTTCGATTGATTCCATCTGTAATACCACACTATTAACAAACGATTCTTTTAACTTATATTTTTGTGAGTATAGGTTTGGACAATTATATTTCTTCACGTAAAATAGAGATCTGATTGTTCGAGATCCTAGCTCTGAAGAAATAGGCTGTTTATAGAAAAAGTCTTCGACCAGTTTTTCCAGCAAATTTTCAAATTTAGTAACTAACAATAAAAGTTCATCCGATTCCAGATTTTCTTTGACTTTTCTTTCAAAATATGGCTCCAATTCCTCCAAAAAGCTATTCATTAAAAAATCTAGCACATCCGGAACATCTGAGTATTCCATTCTATCAATCATTGTAGATAGTACCGTTTTGTTGTTTTCTAAATTCACAATATTAAATTGTCCGTCTATAAAATTAGTATAGTGCAGGACTTCTTTTAGAGAGAAAACTTTTTTATTTTCGGGATCCAAAATTAAATCTAATGGTGGGTATGTTTCTCTATCTGTCATCCTAATACCATAATGTTTTTCAATTAGAACAGTTGAGATATTTTCTTTTAGATACTCTTTTAGTTTTTCATTGAAAGTTCTATTTAAATCATCTAAACAAACTTTCAAAATCCCCCTATATTCAAAAAGATTTGATAAGGTTATCTTCTCCTTTTCTACAACAAATTTAACTTCCAAATCATCAAGTCTTTTATAAATAAATTCTTTTATAGAGATAAGCCTAAAATAACCAAACATCAAAAGACTGTTGTGATTCTCGATGTTATTTATGAGGTTATCTTTATTTTTATCCTTGTAGTGGATATATAAATCAAAATCACGCCCATTAAAGGGATAGATAGCCATTCCTTTTAAATTAGATAAATTTGAGACTACCTCTTTTTTATGTTTTATACTCTCAGATATATTAAATTTAGCAATTTTGCAAATTCCATCAAGAATCTCTTTGTGATCTTCATTGCCTAAATCAATAATAATTTCTTGATCCAATAATTCCATAATGCGATTGTAAATACCATCCTTATTTTTGGAAGGTTCTTTTTTTATAACCATTTATATCACCCTTCTTTCTATCTGAATTTAATTCAGAGTTTTTTATTTTCTTAAATTATAACAGAAAAAAACCTAAACTGCAATTAGTACAGATTAGGTTTTTGTGATGGAAAATTTAGAAGAAGAAGCTTGCTATGAATAATATTATTGCAATAACTGCAATAGATTTAAATAAAAATCCACCGATTTTCCAGGCTATCTTAATCAAAATACCCACAAATAATGTTTTTAAAAATGTTTTTAAAATGAACATCAAAAATAGTCCAGTTATATCCAAATTTTCCTACCTCTTTTTCATTAATTATATAAACGGCTCAAGTATTATCATACCTTACGTCTTTTAAAAGTTCTTAAAGTCGTGCGAACAGAGCCGTCTGGCAGGTTATGAAAGTCAAGCAGTCTAGCTGATGATGTATCTAGGGGATTCACTTTTTCGTTAACTTCTCCATTTTTAATAAGAACAATATTATCAATCCCTAAATCACGAATACGAACTTCTCTGAAATTCAATGATAAGTTTGCATAAATTGTTGTCAAAAATGGAATTAACAAATCAGTATTGATCCACATATTTGTGATAACAACATAATCATCTACAATTTCGTATTCCAGTAACCCAGCAAACTCCTGATCTTTGGCAATTAAATAGTGAAAAGTAAAGGGCGTCCAATTAGGTTTAGATTGGAATAATTTTCCTGTTTCTAGAATGGCAGCGACTTCCGGGCCTGAGTTATTAACCTTTAAAACTTCGCATTCAGCTTCCGGTATTACAATAATTGAATTTAACATTTTGTCTCCTTATTTTTCTTTTACAAAAAAATCATTAGTGAACTCGTCACTTGTGTAGTACTTTTGTTCCTTGTCTTCCCAAGGAAAACTTGAATTTACACCTAGAACAGTTTCCATCTTGACAAATCCGAAATATCTGGAATCTAGAGATACACTTCGATGATCACCCATCACAAACAGCGTTCCCTCTGGTACAGTTGATTGATTTTGACTCCAAGAATTGAAGCCTGGGTTTCCTTCTGACAAACTCTGCAAATCCCAACTTGGTGATGTGCTAGGTTTTTGTGTTCCCTCAGTTGATTCCATTTTTTCATCATTACCTCTCAAAGAAAGGAATTTTTGATTTACTTCCTTACCGTTCACGTAAAGTTTACCATCTTTGTAAGATACGGTGTCTCCTGGAAGTCCGATAATTCTTTTGATATAAAGTTTCTCTACACCATTAGAAGATGGGTTGTTCGGTGATGAATGAAATGATATAACCTGTCCACGTTTATAATTTTTGTTCGTTTTGTTAACCAAGACCATTTGATGATCTTGCAGCGTAGGATACATCGATGATCCCGACACGTTTAGATAATCAAACCAGTTGATTCTAATTGTAAGGATTGCCCCAACAATCAGAATAGGTGGTAGTATGACCTTCAAAAACGATTTTAATAAAGAAGAAAAAAATCCCTTTTCTTCTTGATGATTTAAATTATTATTTTGCAAAATAAAACTCCTTTCATTTTTATCTCAGTTCTTATTTTACATCATCAGCTATTGCTCTAATATTTGGAAAATTATCATCGGAAAAACCATTCATAGTTTCTTTTAATCCATCAATAGATTCGAAAATATCCTTCACAGATTTCACCAAAACCTCATTCTGATTAACATACTCTCTGTAGAGTGTTTTATTCATCGAATCATTTGATAAAAATTCTTCAAGTTTTTCCAAAAAATCAATTTTTACAGATTCAGAAACATTAAAATATTTTACGGAAATATCACCATCCAAAACTAATTTTTTGAAGAAAAAGACTCCGTTAGTAAATTCTTGAAACTCATCTGTGGAAATTAATTTCTTACTTAAAAAATCTGATCTGTATTTTTTTACAGAACTATCAAAAAAATCAGAAAAAGGTAAGTATCCAAAGTCATCTGTTAAAGATGAAATTGGGTGCTCTAATATCCTCTTTGCATTCTTACAAAAGTTCTTAAATAGATGTTTAACTAATTTTTCCTTATATTCTTCCATATCAGGAAATTTATTTCCAGACATATCTTTTAAAATTTTAGTTTTGATTCCACTAAAACCGTTATGAAGTTGAAAATAGTCAACCACAGGAAAATACATATCTGGCTTCTCATCTTCAAAAATAGAAAATGCAGATTCTATATAACTTTCCTCAAAATTATCAGTTGGAATTTTCGTGTATTCAGTTTGAAAATTATTAAGTTTAACAAGCAAAGTTGAAAATTGATATTCTGGCGCTGGTGCTAGTGCAATCCGCTTGTTTTGAAAATCTAAATAAAGAGAATATTCATTGGTGTATGTTAAATTATCCTTTGTTAAATAAAATGTTTTATAAGGGTAGCTGAAGTTTTTACAAAATAGATATTTAAATCTGTAATTTTTAAAGTAGCGATCGGCTTCGGCTATTAGATCATTCAATCCTCTATCATCCCAAATTCTATTTTTAAAGGTATCAAACGACAAGCAATTTTCCAACTCTTCTCTTATAACATTTTTAGCCATTATTTCCCTCCTGAACGAATCTCCATTGTATTATCTCACAAAATAATAAAAAAATCAACCCTTTCCCGGGCTAACCTTTTGGTTAGTTAAAAAGAGTTGATTATATAGTATTCAGTTTTATAAAATTGTGTGTGTGCGTTGGTGTGTGTGTAACATCGTGCCGCTATCTCGGAGACCCAAAAGGGTACATCCGAGAGCGACAGGTGGTGTGTGAACTGAAATACTATAAATTTAAAATAAATTTTGTTTTTCGAGTTCACCACACTCGAACACACCGCACACTTTTTGTAGGGATATAGCCCCCTACAAGCTTTATTTTTTGTTGAGTTATAGCTCTCAACTAGCTTTATTTTTTTTTGTAAGATTATAGCCTCTTACTAGCTTTGTCTGGCTTGCACGTACAAGCCTCTTCTTTATGCAAGATTGTACATTCTTGCGAATTTTGTAACGACGTTGTACACCGTCGCTGAATGAAATTAAGACAAACTCACGTTCAGTCTGAAATAATCTCAGAAGGGTATTCAGCGATTCGTCACGTTCACGAATCACTAAAGGAACCCTTAAAGGTTTTATTACGTTTTAAAACCTTGTCCTTCAGTAACTCGTTGACCGTCGCCATCTTGTTACTTGAAATAAAAATATATGTATAACACTTATAGCTTTTAAGTGTTTTGAAATTTAAATTTAATAAACAGCTTTTTTATTAAATTTATTTGAATAATTATTTTTTTGTGAATTTCTAACTTTATTATTTAAAGTTGAGTTTATTCAGCAAACTCTTTTTTGATGTATCCTGCCATAACAAGCAAAATTGCTGCCAAGACAAGTGACATCATTGATTCCTGAGTTCCTGTGTAAGGAAGCTCAACCATTTTTTGTTCTGAACGAACAGGTGTAGATGGTTTTGCTGGTTCAGGAGTTGGCTCAGTAGTAACTGGAAGTTCTGGAACTTCTACTACTGGAGTAGGAGTTGGTTCAGCTGGTACTTCAGGTTTTTCAACAACCGGAGTTGGTGTTGGTTTAACTGGAAGTTCTGGTTTTTCAATAACCGGAGCTGGATCAACTGGTTTTTCCTCAACTGGAGGAATAACCAATTCTGCAACTGGTAGGTCTACTACTGGTGCAGGGATCACTGGTTTTTCAACTACTGGAGTTTCATCAACCGGTGTTTCATCTACTGGAGTAGATGGTTTTGTTGGCTCTTCAACTGGAGCCGGTGGAGTTACCAATTCAGCGATTGGAAGCTCTGGTGTTTCTACCGGAGTAGAAGGTTCTTCAACAGGAGTTGAAGGTTTTTCAGGTTGATCCACTTCTGGAACAACAGGATTTGTAGGTTCCTCAGTTGGAGGAGTAACCAAATCAGCGATAGTATAATCGCCTACTTCAGTGGCAACAAAGTTGCCATTTGTTTTTTCGATGATCTCATTAGTATCATCTACTACACGAGTTTCTGTCACAAGATCAGAAACCGTAAATTCATCAGCTGAAACAACTCCAGCTGAAACTGCCATAAACAATGCTGCAAGTGCAGCGAAAACGAATGAAAATAGTTTTTTCATTTCAAATTCCTTCTTTCTCGGTGTCAAAGCACCTTTTATTTTTCTTAAATTATAGTAACTTTATCTTTATAATTTCAAAAAAAAATAAAAACGAAAGGAGGATTTTATCTTGATTGGATTACTATACTCACTGAAAGAGTTAAAGAAGGAATACAGCAACAAAACAAAAGGTGGTGTTGAACAAACCAACCACGAAAAGGAAGAGAAAAGTTTCTCTTGTCCGTATTGCGAAAAGTAACAAAAAGAAAAAGAGACCTGAACCGGTCTCCTTTTTTTATTTTAAAATACTCTATTATTAAATGTTTGTTTAACCTCTTCAAGTGGAGTAACAGTATCAGAGTTGTAAGATTGTCTAAAAGGAAACCCCAAAACTCTATTGTATCTTTTATTATCCGTAGTTTTTAACCTACCATTATCAACGTCAAATCCGAATATATTCCTGCTGGATTTATCAGGAATATTTAATATTCCACGTTTTGTCAATTTAAAACACCTCTTTATCTCCAATAACATCAACATTGTGCTTAGAGCACACCGATTTCAACTTTGGAAACGAATCCTTAATTTGAGAAAAGGATATCGGTAGTCCAGAAAATATCCACTGATACCCAGAACCACGCAACATACTTGTTCTGGAATCATCATAGAAAATTTCTTCTTCAACAAATTCAGTAGCCAAAGAATCTATTTCTGAAAGAATTTCAGATGAGATCACCTCATCTCTAGAAATCATATAGCCAATTCTAACTCCTAACTGCAACAATTCAAGATTGGATACAACTCCTCGTCCTTGTTTCAGAACTTGGATTAAAAGGCTAGAAGTCCATCCAGGCAAAACAAATTCCTTTTGAATTATAAGATCAGGGATTTCTCTGAAAAAATTTCCAGTAGAAATAAACTCCCTTAATTTATCCGAACATACAGCGTGTAATTTTTCAGAAATGTTCGGCAAATATTTGTATCCGCCACTACGGCCACGATAAACGAAGTCTAGTTTATCTGAAAATACAATCGTACTAAACACATCATCAACATCAACCAATTCTGGAAACAGTGAAAGTCTATCTCTATCAGAATAATTTTTAAATAAGGAATCTAGGACGAGTTTACTACAAAGTGAATTTATATCTGATTTTTCCAGATCTAATTCACCGACATAAACAAAGAAACCATAATCTGAAAAAAGATCCCAGCTTGACTTTCTAAATTCCAATTTGTTCGAAATTAAATTAAAGTACAGTTTTCTTTCATCAAAATTTTTTGGTCTGTCCGCCTCTCTTGCAGAAGCTAATAATGCTGAATGATAATCGTCGATGATACGCTCACGCTCATCTTTAAAAACCTTACTACGCTTATGTTCCTTCATCCTCACTGGCTCATCAACAGAATCTTGATTATTTACACCCTCAAGATTATCCGCAAACCCAAAATTTTCTGTAAAATTAGCTTCAAACATAAATCATCTCCGTTTTTATTTTATTTTTAGGATTCTTCTATAATTTTAAAAATTATAAACATCTACCCTTATTATAGGGTGAGGAAAGAAGGAAATTAAAATGAAAAACAAAAATATTGAGATCCAAGTGATCTTTGAAGAGCTTTTGGAGATGAGTGACCGTGAGCTTAGAGCTGCCGGTCTCGAGAAAACTTTTGAGGGCCAAAAGGGCTCTCAAGAAGAATTGATCTTCAAAAACTTGGAAGGGGATACTTTCCGTATCCTTTCGACGAAAGTAAGTTCTGGTGGTAAATACCCAGAATTTATCGATAAATTCTTTTTCAATGGTGTCCGTAGCAATGCTACAACACCAATTGCGTATTTGTAAAATACGTTGAGAAAGGATAGTATTCAGTTTTAAAAACCTGGTGGGTCACCGGGTTTTTTGTTTTTCTAATATTTCTTTTTATTTCTACAAATAGGTTTGATTATTTATATATAACAATCTGCCTTTCTTACCAATCATAACCTTGGTTACTTCTTTCTTTTTGTTGCCGCTTTTACTTTTCTTTGTACCCTTTACATTCTTAACAGGGTCAGCATAACTAAACTTTACTCCTGTATAAGTCCCCTCAATGGTAGTGTTAGCATTCCACGAGAGCATATCCTTTTCAGAGATTGTAGTCGTTGCCTTTTTCTTTTCATACCTGACTATATCAAATATTACAATCTTTTGCTTGTAGACCTTCATAGCAAACCCGTACTTTGAGCAAAGCTCATATAAAAATGTACTATCCTCCTGATTATTTTGCTCTATCTCGTCTATATTTACTGTGTCTGCGTCATATACAAGACTTACACCAGCACTTTTAGCTACAGATAAGGCTATATTTTTCAGATTGGTTTTTTGCCAGACTTTGGTTTTTTGTAAGGTTTTAAAATCATTCGATACAGGGATGTTAACCCCATTCATATTACAGGTTAGCGGTCTTCCTGAAAATGAAATATCATCAATAGTAAAGCTCCCACAATCAAAGGTTTTCTTTTTAGCCTTTCCTTCAAAATTATTCAATACAAGCTTAGCAATAAACCTGCTGCCTTTTTTAGGTCTTTTCTTGCCCAGCCACTCTTTTTTTATATCGCATAATGTAAGTGATATGCTGTCTGACTTTCCGTCTGCTACATCTGTATAGCTAAAATCAGTTATATAATTTACTATATCATCAGCACTTTCTGCTTTGCTTGTGGACTTAACTTTCTTTGTCCCTGAACTTTTAACCGCTTGTGCAGAACTTTCTATAGGTATAACAAGCTTCATCCCCGGAGCTATCCAATATCCTTTGTAATGGGCACTGTCTCCCTTCATCTTCCTTAACTGCTCTATAGCGGTCTTGTTGGCATCATAGATAATCTTGAACTTATTCCCTGCTCCTAAATACTTTTTGGCCAGATTCCATAGATTATCCCCATATACAACCGTATGTATTACCTGTTCATTACTTTTTGATGTGGTAGTAGTCTTAATTTTGCTTCCAATGGATTCTTTGCTATTTTTGCCCTCCTTTGCAAATATCAAACGAACGTTTCTTGATAATGACATCAATCCCTCCAATCCGGAATATCCTCGTCTTCCTCGTCTGCTTCTTCCGGTAAGTCATAGATTTTTACAACTACCCCTGATGGAAATACAAAATAGGTCAACAAATCTCCATTATTTTTCATTAAGAAAGAGAGGTGCATTTCATCACCGTACACCTCTTTAGCTATAATGTCCCAAGTATCCCCGGACTTAGTTATGTATTCTCTCATGGTTAAAATGCAACCCTCCTCCTCATCTTCACATAGTTATCGGCTAATGTGTTAAACTCTTTCTGAGATATGCTGAGAGCTTCGGTAAGGTCTTTCTTGCTCGGTGCATCTCCATAAAACTGTAATGTAGGCTTGTACTCTATTCTTGTAGTATCTCCTGCATTCCTTAAATCAACCCCGTCAATCCGGTGATTCATGCCAAGATATGCGCCAGCCTGTTCCCACAAAGATATTGCGCGGTTGCTTCTATCAAGTGGTATGGCAGCCTCCGGACCTTTCTCCGCAAAAGTAGTAAGTATTGGTTTATTCCATATACCTCCTTCTGCATTCTGATATACTTTTATATTAGATCCGCCTGGCATATTTAGCGTTGGCTTTCCACTCCACGTTGGCATTTCAGGAGTAAGCCTCATTGCTACATTGGCATCAATCTTAAAACTATGCGTACTATACCAGTTTCTTAAATATGCTTCGGTAAATGCTGAAAACCCTTGGTTGGCTCTTTTTAATGCCTCTTCACCCGATGTCTTATACTTCTGTTCAGCATCGTCAAAAAACCTTTTAGGCACAAGGTTATAGTCTTTAGGCAGCTTACTTTCAACATTTTTAAGTATCTCTTTATAGGTATTAGCATGCGTACTATTCGCTATACGTTTTCCTATTTCCATTTCAAACGAATTATAGCTTATAGGGAATTGGCCATTTTCTATAGTCCCTGCGCTTGATATTCTATCCATCATTTCAGTTATAGCCGTAGGGATTTCCTTGCCAAGTTCTTTATATTTGCCTTTGATTTCCTCAAGCTTATCCGTGGTGCCCTTCATATTTTCAACAAGCTCGCTAATACCTGGCAGAGTAGCACCATACCTAGCGGATACTTCTCCCCACATATTTTCAAGTGCTGAATCAGGAGTTAATGTCCAACTATCTGGATTTGCCCTGCTTTCTATTGCAGAATTATAGGCATTGTCAAGCCCTGTTTTCTTTGCTTTTTCAATAGCTTCTATCTGAAACTTTGCAATCTTTTCATATATTTCAGTTACATTTTTAAGGTAAGCCTCATCCTCTTTTTGTATACCCTTCTCATAGAGTTCTTTAGACATCCCGCCCTTATCAAAGGCAGCCTTAATCCCTGCTCTATTCTTACTATACGCTTCAAGATATTTATTTTCAGCATCTTCTGCCTGTGTGGCAAGTTCAGCCTGTAAGTTCTTAAATGTCTCAGAGTCAAGCTTGGTTCCATCAAACTTCTTGTCTAATTTAATCAGCCCTGCATCAAAGTTACTTGTAGCAAGTTCAGCTTGTAATCTCGCGAATTTCTGTTCAAGCCTTGCAATTTTCTTTATTTCTTTTTCATCAAGAATATTATCTGAAAAGGCTTTATTGACAGTATCAGATAATTCTTTTCCCAGCTTTTCCATTTCAAGATAAGTGCTGTTATAAAAATTATCCACTTTTCTGGTAACGCTGCTGTTTTCTCCCTGCGTGAGTTTTAGACTTAATGATAATGCATATCTTTCCTGAAGTACATAATCCTGCGCCTTCTTGACATAGTCAGCTATAGCGTTCTTATAGTCTTCTCCTTCTTCCTCGCTGAACTTAACTCCAACCTTAGCAAGCCAATTTCTCCGATCTAAATCCTCTAATGAATTGCGCAAACCTCTCGCCATATCTTCGGCTTTTTTAAATGCTTCTGCTCCCTTTGTAAGTTTTTCAAAATGCTTCTTACCTACAATATTTTTTGCAGCCTTTTCTATATCTTCCATAGAGAGTGCTATTTTACCAAAAGACTTCGCTATTGCCTCATTGGTTTGCCGTCTCTCAAATGCTCTGACTCTTTCTAAAAGTGTAACAATACCGCCTATGGAAGTAGCTATCCCTGTTATCGCAAGTGCTACAGGGCTTAGCTGACCTAAACTCATAAGCACGTTTATAAAATGTACTGAGCTTGAAGCTACTTTGTAGGAGAGCATTGCAGCACCAATCCCTTCAAATACAGATAGCACATAATCGCCATTATCCACAACCCACTTGCCTGTATCTAGAAGTTTTTCACCAAACCCTATTCCAAGTCTTGCTATAAGAGGCCCTTTTTCCCCCAAGTTTTCAATTTGTCTTTTAAAAGTTGGAAGTTTATAGTTTATCTTATCAAGCCATTCATCAAGCCCATTATCCGTAAAATCATTTACTGCAAGCCTTAGTTTAGTTATAGCACCCAAAGCCGGAGTTCTTGTAAGATTATCGTATATTGATATGCCCATTTCACTAAATGCATTTTTAGTGAGTCCAATCTGACTTTCAAAAGTCTCATATCTTTTGCCTGCTTCCGTTGTTAGTGCTGTATTTTCCTCCCATGCTTTATTGGCAGTTTGTACAGCTTTCTCCATATTACCGCTTGAATTGGCAAGCCTTAATATGGTATCTGATAATCTGACCTCAGAGAGTTTCATGTCATTTAAGACTGCAATTGCAGACTTACCATTTCTCTTTGTGTCATTGAGCCCGCCCAAGAACTTTGACATGGCTCCTATGGCACTGCCCTTAAAAGCTTCTGTAAACTGTGACTTGCTCATGCCAGACACACTCGCAAATTCAGCCAGCATACCGTTGTTTGTCTCAACGGCAATCTGCATTTTCTTAAACAGCTTACTCATGGCACTTCCGCCCTTTTCGGCTTCTACGCCAACCGAACTAAGCGCAGTACCGAGAGCCATTATTTCAGGTGCAGATAAGCCAATCAACTTGCCTGTTGATGACAAATTGGTACCCATCTCAACTATTTCCTGCTCGGTCGTTGCAAACTTATTCCCCAAGTCTACAACTGTAGAGCCTAGCTTTTCATAGTTGCTTATACCTTTTTTGTCATAATCTGACATACCTGTTATATTGGCAAACCTTGCGAATGAAGTAGCTGCGTCTTCTGCGGTCATGTTGGTAGATACGTCAAGATTTGCCATTGTCTTTGTAAAATCAGGTAAGGCGCTCTTTTTTATTCCAAGCTGGCCTGCTATTTCCATAGTTCCTGCCAGCTCCGCTCCGCTTGAAGGTAGAATACGGGTAAGGGATATTATTTCCTTTTTAAGCCCCTGATATTCTTTCTTTGTGCCGTCTACTGTCTTTTTTACCCCAGCAAACGCACTCTCAAACTTAGAGCCTGCCATGGTACTTGCAATTCCAATGCCCTGAACGGCTCCTGCTGCCGTAAGTGCTCCTTTTCCAACAAGTCTAAAGGCTTTCCCGCTTAATCCGGCTATTTTATCAAACCCTTTATCGAGCTTGTTAAAATCATAATCAAGCCTTCTTACCTGCCTTCTGAACGCTTTTAATTTACTTTCGGAAGTCCGCATCGCCTTGTCAAGCGATTTGTCTACCTTACCGCCAATTGCTATGTCAAATCTTTGTTCTTTCCCTTTCGCTGACAACTTCTGCCACCTCCTCAACTAAATCAAATAATTCAAAAATAGACAGGGAGTAGAAATAGTCTATCCCTGTCTTGAGCGTCATAGCTAACTGTATAACTACTTTCTTTAATTTGGATAAGTCACTTGGGCTTACCCCCACTAAAATAAAAAACCCGTTACAATGCCCTTAAGTGTCATGCTGTCCGCAATAGGAAGCCCCAAGAAAAACTCAACTGGAAGGTTTGCTGCCACGCTGGCAAGATGGCAGGCATAGTTAAGAGTCATCTCGATTAACGGATTGGAACCGCCACTTAATGATGTACCTCTTATCCTTCTTTCTACAGATACCATATCTGCAAGTGTAAGCTCATTTAGCCTTGAAAGGTCCACACTTTCATAGCTTTTGCCTTCAAATGTATATGGTTTGGAAAGTCTAAGTAAAAGGCCGTCATCTGCGCTAAGCATTGTTTCCTTTGTTTCCTCAATTGCTTTTTCTTTATTTTCCATTAGCTAAATTTCCTCACTTTCTCAAGCATGTCTTTGTCATTAACAATGAACTTATCATTTAACTTATCAAGCTGGACAAGTATCTTTCCATTAAGCTCTACCATAAAACTAAGAATCTCAAGCTTAAGAGTTCCCTCCATTGCTTTTCCTGCTTCAAGCTTTCCTGCTGAAAAGCTCTTGAATCTTCCAGTTTCAACTATTCTCATGCCTTTGTAGTCAATAGCTCCCGTCTCCTTATTGGTGTACTGAGAGGAAGCCCTAAATGTAAGGTCAACACCCTGCGTTGGATCCATAAGGGAGAATATATCCTCCTCAAGCATTCTAAATGGAACTTCCTGCTCTATAGAACCATAATGTCCTATAATGCCTGTTTCATAGCTTCCAAGTACGCCTGCGCCTGTTATTGACTCAGTAATTGCATCAAGATTTGGCAATGTTACCGAACCGGTAACGCCAATAAGCTTATTCCCCTTGTTATACGCGTTCCAATTGTTTATAACCTCAGGTACTAAATTTGTATTCACCATTATTTTTTACCTCCTATTGCGGCAAGAAGCATGTTTACATCATATTCCAGTACATTCTCGATATATTCTGCTGGTGTATATGGAGCGAGGTAATGCCTGAAAGTTATCTTGCCTTCAAGCAGTTTTTCACTTGTATTGTCTTCCTCTTTATACTCTACCCTTATGCCTGCACATTTCTCCTGGGCAACAAGTGAATTTCCTTTGATGTTGGCTGTATCAACGATATACTCAATCAGTTTTATATTCATAAGACTGTCAACTTTATCAAAGTAATCAACAACAAAAGTGTTGCTCCACCAAGAGAAAAACCTTCTTGTGCCTATCCAGCGTTCTTTAGGGTCTTTAGTATCAGGATAAGCCGCAGTGTTGTTGCCCCAGAATCTAAATCCCTTAAAATTGAGAGCTGTAACTACACCAATAGCGTTTAGCGAGTTAGCTTCGGTCATATCAAAATATACTTCTGTTCCATCCGAAAGAACTAAGGCTTCGATCTCAGCTGGCTTATTAGACGGTGTGACATTAGGAATAAACCCATTATCACTGTCAGTTTTACAAGCCATTGCTGCATAATATGCAGATGCATACATCTTTTTGCCTCTTACCTTAACCATCGGATACAGGCATATTGTACGGCTTCCGCTGAATCCGCTGTCATTCTTTACCTTCTTAACATCAGCAATTTTTACAGCTTTCTTTGTATCAATATCTACAACACATTCACAGCTGAACGCACCACTAATGTTTTTACACTTTTCATTAAGCGCAACTCCTACTTCCGGAATCTGTGAGTAGCCCGGTGCAAGTAACAGCCCCGGAATAACCCCAAATCTTGTAAATACCTCTTTTATAAGTTCAAATCCTGTATCTTTACCTGTAGCCACATTATGGCTGCCTATTACATCTTTAGCAGTAACCTTGCTTGCATCTATCACTTTACCGGTCATTGCAAGAGTGGTGTCGCTCACATCACCTGTAATAGTTACTACAAGATATCCCTCATCGTTAAATGAAAGAAGATACTTGTCGCTTGTAAGATTGCCAACTCTTAGACCTTCAAGAAGGATTCCCTTCTTGGTAGATACGGCCTGCTTATCCTTTATGGTAAGAGTTTCACTATAAGCAGATGTATGGGTTTCCGGATTAAGAACGTTAACCAATACCACAGGCGCGGTTCTTGCAACCTTGAAAAAGGCATCCATAGCCTGACAAAGACTATAATTTTCGTAATCATCTGAATACCCCAACGCATCTTTCGCTTCGTCAAACGTTCTGCACAAAAAAGGCTTGTTTACAGCTTCTTTTGGTGCATTAGTCAAGTTGACCGGAGCAGTTCCAAATACAATTGCCACTCCTCCAAGGTTTTCAACCGGAAGAGGCAGTTTTGTACTTACTTCTCTCGTGCCAACACCATGTTTGTACTCCATATTATTAATCCTCCTTTTTTATTTCAGCTTTCACTCTTGCATATATTGTATTAGCAGAGCTTCCAGCTTTATTTAATTCTTTTACCTTTTCAACCATCCCGCTCACAGGCACAAAAAGACTTGAAAGAATTGGCAGTGCTTCAATCTTTTCATTTACTGCTTCCGGCAGAACTCCACCTTCAAATACTGTAGAACCAGCTACTACATTGGGAATGTCCGGACCTAAATAGATCACATTTTCTTTTACGGCTTCCTTTTTTGCATCCTGCTTTTCTGAATTCTCATTTGCAGGAACATCAAGAATTGTACTTTCATCTTTTTTACTCAACTTAATTCATCCTCCCTTCTTATTGACGGAATATAAAAACTCATCTCACAGGCTCCCCAATAATATGGATACGTTTCCGTGTCCATAACCGTCCACTTAAAATCTCCTGTAAAAGAAGTCTTTTTAAGTGCGGGTTTCTTTGAGAATCTATCCTGTATTTTGTAAATAACGTCTATAACATTTTTATGCCCCTGATTAGCACTGTCATGGTCGTATATGCCTACCACCAGAGTTACATCCACTATGTTAAAGCTGTCTCCCCTTACCTTTTGTTCGCCATCATTTAAGTGAACTATAATATACGGTATAGGCTCCGCTTCTTCATCACTTTGAAGCAACGGGGTATTTTGTGCAAAAATATTTATTCCTACACTTTTACCTAGTGGATTATTAAACCTTAAGCCAGCAAACATAATCTTAAGTTCTTCTATAAGCTCTTCCTGTAATATCAATGGATTCATAGTTTCAAATACCTCTCTATTCCCTTGGCAACCTCCGAGGCTAATAAAGCCTCTGTCTTTGGAGATACTTTAGCCAT
>ERZ773214.86-NODE-86-length-60497-cov-45.667797_pt1 | contig 60497 bp, 79 predicted proteins | sample MGYA00511238_ERZ773214 | MGnify/ENA primary metagenome ERZ773214 (study PRJEB29015, sample SAMEA2738157) | human oral metagenome | biome: human oral; feature: human-associated habitat; material: saliva | place: China | collected 2259 ... | reverse complement strand
GGTACACATTTGCCTTTATCGTTCAACGTCATATCGTTCAAGGTATGTTGAACTTCCAAGGTCAAGGTCTTCGTCCATTCGCAGGTGTGGCTGAAATGATGTCTCACCCAGGGGTTACTCCTATTGATGCTTCAGGTTCTATCATTGGTGCTTTCCGTCAAGTAGCTTGCTACCTAGATGTATTGAACAACCAATCTGCACGTTACAAGATCTATGTTCACCCACTTACACTTCGTGGAATCAAATCTGAAATCGTGCCTGGTAAAGATGGTAAACTTCCTCAAGGATGGTCAGTAAACGGTGAGTCTATCTCATTCCGTGGTATTCCATTCGGTGTATCTTACCACTTGCCTTATGACCTTGAAAAGACCATGACTGGTGAAGCTTATGTGATTGACTTGTCTAGAGTTGAAGCATTGACTCAATATGACTTGTTCGTACCACAATCTTCTATCTACACACAACGTACAGAAGATACTTCTAAACCAGGATGTGAAGTGATCTGTGACAAGTACGAAAACTTCGGTTTGGTACATACTAACTCACCTATCTCTCACTTGTTGATTGCCAACATTCCATTGGATCAAACTTGTCCTGCTGTTGTATTCGAGCGTATCCAAGGTCTTCTTACAGGTCTCAATCCATTCCCTATGGCTACTATCCCTGCAAAATAAGGAGTTAAGATATGCAACCTGAATTGGAGTTAATGAAGATTACACAGAAGCTTCAAGATAGGTGTGGCTGTTTTGACTGTGATGATGGAGCAACTATGCAACGGTACATGGAGAGCTTTCTCCGTGTCCTTGCTAGGCTGTTCTGTTGGACTGATGGTGAATGTGATACTATCTTAAGAGCTAGAAGACATGAAGTCATTGAAGTGAAAGACTTCGACATCTGTGGATGTGATGCAATGGTTGAGATTAAGCCTTACTACTTTAAAGGCTTTGATCCTTCAACACTTAAGGTATATATGCACAAGAGAAAAGGTCTTGAGCGTGAGGAGTATGAAATTACTCCTGATAAGTACAACTGGTCTTTTGTTGATGGTACTATCCTAATCAACGTTACTGAAGAGTTAAGTCCATGTTGTAGATGCTGTGATCCTTGCTCATGTGAGACTGAGTACAAGATTATTCTTGATTATGAAGCTGGTTATACTTCTGCCAGTCTACCTGACTGCATCTTTGAAGCAATGTGTCACTTCATGAACATCTTTGTGGCTTATCAGAACAAATGTGGTACACTTGATGAGTGTGCTAACATGGATAGACTTGCTGTAGGAGCTGTCCTAGAGCAAAAATCAGTAGACTACATTGTTCGTAAATGGACTGTGGATAAGACAAGCCTAGATACAATCTATGTTAAGCTTATCAATACATGGGCACTTAAGACACTTAGTTCACTATCCCTGTGTAAGAAAGTTTACACAGAAAATATGTACTTAGCTATTGGGAGAAGAAAAGAATGCAAGTAAGATACAATGGAGAATATGCAAGAGAAAGTCGCTCTTACGGATGCTCTAAGTGTGGTACTGGTCGCTCAATTAGTGGAGTAGAAACTTATAGAACTGTGTATAGAACTTACTACAGTGGAAGACTTTACATCTTTGAACAAGGTAAAACTTATCCTGTTGATGATATCTTAGGTAAGTATCTAACTAACTTAAGATACACAGATAAAGAAGGTGTAATCAGAAATACTTTCTCTGAAGTACCTGATAACACAGAAGCTACCTATGTAAGAAATGTAGAAGAAACTGAGTTTCATATCCCTGAAGAGCCAAAACCTACAGAAGAAGCTCCTGTGTTGAATGGAGATCCTAATACTATTTCAGATCACCTTGAAAACTAGGAGGTAGTAGATGCCTTTACCTAGAACTAATAGAGAGATCCTTGTGTTACGACAAGGTACAGCAACACCTACTTATGATGAGAACTCTAGGCAGGTCATGAAGTGCTTGTGGGAAGAGGTCGAACATCTATACTGTGTAGATCACATGCCTACGTCTAGAGGTTCTGAGAGTGATGCAACTACAACCCACACCCTTGAAGGCTCTAGACAATTAGAAACATTCTACTTTTCACTATACAACCAACATCATTCTTGTGACTTTGATATTAAGCATGGTTATTATATCCTACAAAGAATATCTACCAAGTGTAACTATTGGGAATGTCCTGAGGATGCTGGATATCTATTCTGGAAAGTAGTAGCATGTCGCACTTATGAGATCATGCCTGGGTGCTGGGATATAAAAATGACAGGTGAGAGACTGTCACCACGTGAGAGTGAACAGAAAGTACTTGAGTGTGCACCTTATGTTAAACAATTACAGGGGGTGATTACACGTGACCACGACTGATATTCATGACTGGAAAGGTACTGAGTTTGTGGAAGAGTTTACCGACTTTGTTCTTACTGGTACTTTAGAAGCTAAGGCTATTGCTTCTAAGCAAACAGGTAGAATGGTAAACTCAGTTAAAATAAGAAAAGTCAGTGATGGCTTTGAAGTGTATAGTGATCGTAATGACTTCCCTCCTACTAAGAGAGGTAAAGTTAGATACTATACCAAAGTTTATGTTGAGAGAGGCTATCCTAATTATCCTCCATTTGACTTCCTTATGGAAGGTTTCCTAAATGTAGGAGAGGGAGAACTTGTGAAAGGTGGAGTAGGTCAGTACTCTGCTAAGCACCCTTCAGGTAGACGGGGATCAGGTACAGCAATTCTAACTCAGAGCGATAAGTCTGCTGTGACTGCATATAGAGAAAGAGCTGAAAGTAGATTGGCTGTTAAGATTCCTAAGAGGCTACAGAAATGAATAGTGCTATATACATAAACATTAAGAAATGGCTTCAGATGTATGGAGCTGGTGTTCTAGATTACTTCATTCAACCTGACCATCCTGAAGAACTAGACCCACGTAAACGATACGATAACTTTGATGTGCAGTTTAACCAACACGTAGGAACTACTGAGCATTTTCAACTTAACCAAGGAGCTGAGTTTCCATTCTTGGCGATTGATGTTTCTTGTGATAATTCTTCTAAGTGCTTCCCTAGATTCTATGTAACATTCTCTGTATATTACTCATCTGTGTCTCCCCCTACTGGTAGGGTATGTATTGAGAACACTCCTGAGGGTAAACTTGAGTACAGAGAAGAAGTGCACTGTCAAATATCAAATATGTTGGTTCATCAAGTTAAAACCCCAAAAGGTATTCAGAGAAAGACATTCGCTCAGGATGTAGCTTCATTAGATAACTGGTACTTACCTATCAATGCTAAAGTGCTTGATGTGGGATGTCCTCTAGACTTCTCTAATGAGCTTGTAGATGAAGTTGAAATGTTCTCATTCCCTGCTACCTTATCACTATATACATGTTAAGAAGGAGAGAGAACATGGCTGTGGAAAAACCACTAAATGTAGATGAGTTCTTCATGTCTCGTAATGAGATTGCAAACCGTCACGGTAGTCGCCTTGAGCTTCAAGCAATGGCACGTGTCCGTGAACACATGGTTGAAGAAACTAATAAACCAAAACCTTCAGTGCAAGCTGATAACAAGAAAAAGGAGAAATAAATGTCTAACTGTTTTGTAGATATGAGTCATCCTATGTACGGTTACAATACCCAAGATAAGGACAATAAAATTATTGTTGCTATCAATGAGGAAATCCGTCCTTGTGTTCGCTGGAAAGCTAACAAACAAGTACAAATTCCTAAAGGTACTTTAGTACAATATGTACGTAAGGATGTTCCTGAAGATCAACTCAACTGTACACCATTGAAATGCTTCAACACAGGTACACTTTATGTGAAATCTGCTGAAAAAGCTATCAAGGTGAACTACCAAGTACGTTCTGATGCTGATGACTATGCACTTGGTTTCAACATGGTATATGTAAACGTTCCTAAAGCTGGTCAATACCAACTTAAAGTTGCTGTAGCAGACTTTACAGATCTTGCTCAAGACAACTCATACGTATATACATACAACTTTGAAACTTATGCACCTGGATTCGTCCTTCGTACTATTGACCTTGCTGATACAAAAGCAATGACTCAAACAGGTACAGGATGGAAACCTTCTGACCACGGTGTAGTAATCTCTTATGAAGTTACTTACCTTGGGACAGATGACTTTGATGGTCAAATTGGACTTTCATCTCCAATGATTGTCAATGACCGTTCTGAGTTGCGTAAGTTCTCAAACGTATTGCTCTCATGTTTGACATCATTCACACACAACATCTCAGTACCTACTACAGATGCTAGATGTTTTGGACGTCAATATGATAAGTCACAAATTGAGATCACTAAAGAGATCACAGCTACTACAACTTCTTGTAATGACTACTGGTTGAACCCACTTCAATCTATGTCTAAGAAGCTTACAAGTGGCATCCCTGTGACAGATAGCTTCACAGTAGAACGTATTGAAGTAGATGGTAAAGAATATGGATCGCTTGTAATTCCTGACTTGTACTATGAGGATTGTAACACAATCATTATCTCTTCAGACCGCTGTGACTGTACATACCTTTCATCAATGCCAATCTCTGCTGGTGTAACTCTTGAGGATGATGAGTTTATCGCTCTTACTCAAACACATCATGGATTGAGCCGTGGTACAGTTCTTGTGAACCCAATGTACATTGGTGAAAAACTTCTTGTGACTTACAATGCTGAGCGTGATGTTGAGCTTATTGTAGCTAATGACAAACGTTTGAGAAATACACACTTCCGTGTAACTCAAATGGTTGAAAACACAAGAGGAATTAAAGAATACTATGTATTCAACAATGTTCTTATCACTGAAAACTCAAGAGAGTTCGGTACAGATGGAGAAATTACCTTGTCACTTACCTTCACTGTAAGTCGTGATGAAGAAGGTAACTTCTATGAAATCCGTAGAAACATTGAGGATGTAGCTTAAGTAGGAGAGTTTTAATGTCAGTACGTACTATAAGTGTTACGATTAATGGTCTTAACGATATTGAGGCTAAGACAAAATTATTGAATAACATGAAAGCGACTGTGCTTGATATTGAACGTATGATTAAGAAGATGGGCAGGTCTAATAACCTGCCCTCTATTAATTTAAAGCTCAATATTGATACTTCTGATATCCAAAGACAGATCAATAATGTAAATGCTCTTGTGAGCAAGGCATCAGGATCTAGTGTTGGTGGAAGTAGCAAGGTAAAAGGTCAAGCTATAGAGGTCACTAACTTAGCTGAGTCTTGGAAAAACGTAGGATCTGCTATGTCTATAGCTGATAGAGCACTTACTAGTCTGACATCAAACATGATTAAGCTAGGAGCTATCAATCCTGCTAAAACCATGCTCAGTGGTCTCAGATCAGTCTCTTCTGAGCTTTTAAATGTACAGAAGTCATTTACATCATTAGTCAATGGAAAGCTTACCAGTGGCTTTCAGGGCATCATTAATTCCGCTGTGTCTACCTTGAGACAAGGTGTTGCTGGAATGGTGTCTGAGTCACAAAAAGTAGGGGATGCTATGCAGATCTATAGGGTCAACATGTCATCTCTAGGCTTCAGTGACAAGGATGTAAATAAGTCTCTCAAGAGACTAGGAGATTATGGTAAAGCTTCTGTGTATGATGCTTCTGACTTGCTCAACCAAGCATCAACTTACTATGCTTATAACCGTAAAGACTCTGAGGATATTGTAAAAGCCTTTGCTGGGCTTATTGCACAAACTCAAAACCCTGTACAGGGTCTTAAGACAGCAGGAGAGCAAACAGCTCAAATGCTTGCTAATGGTTATCTTAACCAACAAGACTTCAAGTTCACAAGAGAAAGATTCTCTGCTCTTGGTGCTTCTGAAGTAAATAAACGACTCTTAGAACTTGCTCAGGCTAAGGGTTATAAGTCTATCATTGAAGCTACCCAGAAGAAGGGTATCACAGCTGATGAATACCTAGATGTCATTAAGGAAGTAGGTAACAGTCCCAAGTTCCAAAGTCTAGTTACCTCTATCCTTACTCCTAAGCAAGCTATTGAGAACTTGAAAGAAACACTTTCAAACCTCCTTGTGTTTGATAAAGTGGATGAAGAAGGTAATACTACACCAGGTGCACTTAACAAGGTGTATGTGGCTACAAGAGACTTCATTAAGAACATCACAGATCTGGTAGGTAGTGCTAAATTTGAAGGCTATGTAAGATCACTAGGCAATGCTATTGGTACAGGCATTGAGAATATCAATAAGTTCTCAAGAGCTATTACCCTTATGTTTGGTGATAACCTAATTAAATCAATGGAGAAGTTTGGTAAGGACTTTGCATCTAACTTAGATACAAATGTTATGAAGAACTTCCAAGGATTGATGCAATCTGTGATAAACTTCTTCAATGAGTCAGGAAGTGCTATTGGTCGTTTTGTAGGTGAAGCTGGTAATGCTTATATCAAATATCTTACCTCTTGGATTGATATTGGTAGATCATTAATCAGTGGGGGTATCCTAGATGCTATCACTAATACCATTGAGGTTATCACTAATCTACAAACACTTGCTGTTGACAGTGGTGCTGTAAAAGGACTAGCTGAGTTCCTTAAGGGTATGTCAGATGTATTAAAAACACTGACAGGTGATGGTAAGTATAGATCCTACGCAACTACAGTAGTTACATCTATTAGAGGTTTTGCAGAAGAGCTAGTTAAAACATTAGATTTTCTAGTTAAGAAAACACCTATAATTGAAGTAGCATCCAAGTTAATCTCTTCTGTGTTTGACTTCTTCTCAAACTTTGTGAAACTCACAAGACAAGGAATTGATAATGATGGCTTCAGAAATGGACTTAAGAACTTAGGTAATGTTGTAAAAGACTTACTTGATTACTTAGCTCCTGTGCTTGCTAGAATAACTTCTAGTGCTCTAAATGCCCTTACATCTGACACAGGTGTGAGATTCTTTAAAGCACTCTCAAACTTTGTTAAAGCTGTTGTTACAGCTATTGAGAACGTTATCAAGTCCTTTGGTGGAGGAAACTTACAAAAAGGCTTTGAAAAGATCTTAAACACTCTCACTGTAATGGTAGAGATGTTTGCTAAAGTGGCTGAAGTGCTTGGTCATGTAGGTAAGTACCTTATCATTGGTGCACTTATTGGTAAAGCTACCTCTCTTGTGTCTAACATTGTGTCATTCATTGGTACAACTGTTAATAGCTTGGGTCAACTAAGCAACTTTGCTCTTCCAGGAAAGGTTAAGCAAGGAGTAGCTGGTGGACTTACAGGAGGTCAAAGCCTTCTTACTGGTGGTGGTTTAATTTCAGGCTTCCTTAACAAGAGAGCTGATAAGTACTACTCTAAGAAGAGTCAGAGAGCTTTCCTTGCTGATGATCCTGAAATGGGAAGCTACTATGCAGGTTTAGCCCTACAAGCTAGAAATAACACTAAAGAGCAACTTAAGCTCAGTAAAGTGTTTAAAGATTCTGCTCAAGCTTATAAGAATGTTAGAGCCAATGGTGGAACATTCAGACAGGCTATTGGAGCAGGTTTTGATAAGGCAGGTACTTTAGGTCAATCACTCAAAGGAGCTGGTCTTGCCTTTGGTACAATGTTTGGTGGAATAGCCCTAGATGGCATCAACAATGCTGTGCAAAGCAGTAAAGTTTCCACAGGAATGAAGCAAGCATCCACTGTGATTACAAGCACTGCATCAGGAGCTTTAGCTGGTGCTGGTATTGGTTCAATGTTCACTCCTATTGGTACAGCTATTGGAGCTGGTATTGGTGGTTTTGTAGGACTTATCCAAGGTATGTTCACTAATGATGCTGAGAACCAAGCTAAGAAGGAACAAGCTAAACTTGAAGCTGAAGCTAAAAAGTATAAGGAAGAACAGGCTACGATTGCTAGAGAGGCTAAGGTAAAAGCTCTTAAAGAAGAAGCTAAACAGTATGGAGACCTCATGAGGAACTTCTACAAATCTGTTACTAATGACTCTTCTGCACAGTCTGATATTGCTAATGCTCTAGCCCTTGTGTCAGGTAACGCAGGCAAGTTTGGTGGAGACTTAAGTAAAGGTGGGGCTAACCTTGGTCTTGCTCCTGCTTATCTTCCTAAAGATGTTGATAACTACAGTGTCAATATTGGTGGGCAAGAGAAAACTTGGGCGCAGTGGAAGGAAGAGCTTGGTGTGACTGACTTAGAACTTATGAAGTCCTTACAGGCTTTATATGCTCAGTGGGGTCAGAAATATGTTGAGCTTAAGAATACCACAGATGGAACTGTTGCAACTATTCAAACTCTTTCTGACACAGAAGTTAAGAGACAAGAAGCTTCCTCTAAAAACTTCACAGATGCCTTTAATGCTCTACATATTGCTACTCAGAAGATTCCTGAAATCCCATTTAAGAAGATTGCTGAGGTAAAAGAGCAATTAGACTATGCACTTAAGGGTAGCAATTTCAGTACTAAAGAGGATCAAGATACTGCTATCCAGAAAGTTCTTATGGATATGGGAGCTAGTGAAGAAGTAGTTGTTAATGCTTCACGTGATAAACTATATGCATGGGCTAAAGAGCTTAGAAAGTCTGCTACTGCAAACTCTAGAAGTAATGATGAAGTGTTTGCTGAAGCTACAAGTGAGCTTGCTAAGACTGTGAAAACAGTTAAAGATAAGACTTGGAAAGATATACTTGATGGTGTTTCAAAACATGCTGAAAACTTTAGCCTAGAAGAGATTGTAGGTATTACTGTTGCTGGTAAAGGTTTTGATGATACTGTCAAACAAGGTATACAGTTCAAGCTTCAACAAGCTTCCAAGCTATCCAAAGAGAAGATTGCTGAAATTACTGGTAAGGATGTAGATGCTATTATCAATCAACTACGGACATTTGATGGTCTTGGTGATACAAAAGCATCTGCTTATAAAGAGGGTAACAAGGATCTTAATGGTATTCTTGAGAAGATTGGTGTAGTTGATGAAAAAGTTAGACAGAAGATTATAGACAAGATAGTTAAGGATGGAGAAACCATTGAAAAGGCTATCCAAGAAGTCTATGAAGATACTGGCTCACTTAGTGAAAAAGAGATAGCCTCTCTAAAACTATCCTCAACTAACTTATTAGAAACTCTAGCTAATCTTATTGCTAAAGGACAGATTAAGACTGAACAAGCTAAGGAGATTCTTAAGAATATCCCTCTTGACTTAGTAGATACCTCTAAACTTAGTAAAGAAGGGGAGGAATTACTTAAAGCATTAGGGCTTAAGGTTGATAAGACCACTGGCAAGATCACTGAGATGAAGGACAGAACTACTGGTAATGACCCTAAAGATGTAGATACATCTAAGATCTCAGAAGAAGCTAAGAAGATTGAGGAAGCTCTTAACTCTCTTGTAAACTCTGTGGCTAGTGCTGTAAGAGGTATCTTTGAGTCTACTCCTAAGTCAGTTAGTGGTGGAGGTAAGAAGAAAGGCAAGCGTAGACAGTTTGGTGGTATCATACCTGAGTACCACTCAGAAGGTGATGTCATTGGTGTTGATTGGACTCCAAGAGGAACTGATACTGTGCCTACTATGCTTACCCCTGGTGAGTATGTTCTTCGTAAGAAAGCTGTAGAGAGTCTAGGATTAAACTTCCTAAATAATCTCAATAAGTATGGCAACAAAGCCTTGCAAAGTAGCTCAGGACAGACTATAATTAATAATGTATACAACACAAATAATGCTAAGATTAGTCAAAATATTGACAATAAGTCTCAGTACTTAAATGGGTTGTTTGGAATTGACAGATTGATGAGGTATGTTTAATGTTTAGATGTGATGAAAACTTCACCCAACCTAAACGCTACATCCAATTTAATGACCTTGTGTTCCTTGGTAGAAAATCTATTGATGAGCAGACAGAAAGTATTAGTTTGCGTGAGAATAAAACCTCACGCACTTTTACTAATGGTTCTTATGTTGGTAACACTAGTAAGATGTCTCTTGTGGACTCTAACACAATCTCATTGCAGATAGCACTTAAGACACATGACTGGTCAGAAGAGCATGTACAAGCTCACTATGACTTCATCATGGAGCAATTAATGACACCAGGTAAGCTGTGGGCTGTACAAACAGGTCTACAGCTTGTGTGGTGCAATGCTTATGTAACAAGTATCCAGAACAATAAACAGTGGGTACTTACAGATGATGACTACCTTGTGTTTAAAGTAGAGTTTGATAATCCAGATGGTGTGTGGTATAAGGCAGATGATGATAAGACATTCCTAGAGCCTTATGACAACTGTGACTTCCTTGATATGAAGGCTAGTTGCTTAGGTAAGTCAAGACACTGCTGTAATGGACTACCTAACTGTAATAACTACTGTGAGTGTTGTGAGAGTGATTGCTGTGAGATGGATGGAATGATTGATCTTTGTACAGCACAAACCAATGTAGAGTTCATGAATGACTTCTTTGAGGAATGTAACTCTAAGTGGAGAGTAGTCTACAACTGCTCTAAGTGCAAGAAAGATGGTAAAGGCTTACAATGTATGTATAAGCATGCTATCTGTGACACTTGTGTGAATGAAGTTCTCACAGGAGAGTTCCTATCCACTACTGTGCTAGACAGTCACAAGTGGAGTATTGCTATTGAAGGAGACTTTAAAGATCCTATTGTTAGAATCAATGATATTGACTTCAAGATTAAAGGTGAGTACTCAGGAGTGCTTACAGCTAACTATAAAGGTGAGCTTAAGTATGCCAAGTCTTGGGAATGTCTAGAGTTCAACTATCAGGATATTTCACTTTCTGTGCTTAAACTGTGTGCTGAGTTACCTTACATCAAGAAAGGACTCAATACTGTGTCAGTCAGTGGGGTAGAGAGCGATACAGCTTGTATTTATATAGATTATGAGAGTGTAACAGTATGATTGGTTATATTATTAATAGTGAGGCTTCAGGAAGGAAGTCAGTAATTATCCCTAAGGATGACTTCCTTAATGACATTCAAGTACAGTTTGCCTTAATGGAAGTTCCTGCTATATCCTTAACCTTACCCTTAAAATATTCCAAGTTACTTAGTGGTAATACACACATTGTAGTCCAAACAGAGGACTGGAAGTATGAAGGTTATGTAGGAGACAAGTCAAGTGATTACCAAAATAGCACAGTAACTGTTCAGACTTCACATGTAATTGGTAGGTTGGGTAAAAGAACCCTTCCTACTAATGTTACTGTGAAAGCTAGATCTGTAGTATCTGCTGTAGAGCAGGCTATGGGATACTGGTCAAATGAACAGCACAAGGATGATCTCTTAAATGACTTCAAGATTAAGTATGTAGATGACTATGCTGAAAAGAACTTGATTGAGTATGAGTTTTCTAGAGAATCATTCCTAGAGTTCCTTACCAAAGTGTGTGAGAAGACTACTTCCCTATATTGGAGAGTAAATCGCTATGATCCTTACCTGATTGAGTTTGGTATCTTTGGTATTAAGAGAGATGTTCTCATCAATGAATACAACTACCTTGTGTCATTAGATAACATCTCAGAGAATTATGAGGATACTATAAACATTGCTGTAGCTATGTCAGATAAGTCAGACTCAGGGGCTAGTTCATTAACACTTAGAGATATCTTCTACAATCCTAAGTTCATGCTTGAAGGATTCCCTGTGATAAAGACAGGTAATAAGGTAAACTCACAGCGGTCTTATGACTATCCACAGCTTCCTGTGTTTGCTCCTGAGATTATTGGTGATGAGTTTGCTATCCTTGATGAAGAAGGCATTGCTCTAGAAGCAGGAGAGCTTTATTGGGGCACAGTTACTGATAATGACACCCAATCAATCGCAGAAGATAATAAAGAGATCACAGATGCTGATAGACTTAGAGCCACAGAACAGCTCTATAGAACAGCTATTAGAAGACTTAAGAACTCACGCAGGAAGATAGTCTACACAATGACTGTAGAGCCTCTGAAGAAGCATACAGTACAGGCAGGAGATAGGGTATTGTTTACCCTTAATGCAGGTGTTTGGGAGCTTACAGCGTGTTCTAAGTACTATGAGAAGGTTCTTAAGGAAAGTAACTGGTTCTTTGTGACCAAGATAACTGACCTTTACCAAGTAGGAAGTAACCACTTACAGCAACTAGAGCTGTCTAAATATCTATACAGTGATAGAGACATCATTGTGAATCAGTAGGAGGAGAAATGGCAGATTATCTAAATAAATTAGTAAATACTGTTAGTAGAACTAAATCTAGGGTAATTCAACAGTCTAAACAGCGTAGAGGAGGGGTAACTGACCTCTATGCACTTGACTATGTTGACTCACTTTCTACAGCCTCTTCCTGTGCTCCCTACTCAGATGATAGTATTGAAGGCTCAGAGAGTGATGATATTGAAACAAGAGTAAAAACCTTTGCTAGAGCTATCAAGAAAGAGATTCCTGAGGCTAAGGCACAAGGTGTATCTGCTATTATTGGTTACTTTGTGAGAGAGTCTAATGTTACTGCTAGAAGGTATGAGGCTGACTATGCTACAGGCAAACAATATGATAAAGTAGCACAAGAACCTACAGCAGAAAACCTCATGGGATCATGGCAAGCCTTTGCATCACTCTATAAAGATCCACTTAATGAACCTGGGTACAATGTAGGTGGTAAACACTGGATTGGTCTAGGCTTAGGTCAGTGGACAGGACCAAGGTCTAAGGCTCTTTATGAGTTTGCTAGAGCTAGGAACAGTAGCATTTTCACTTTCAATACACAAGTAGCCTTTATGATGAGTGAAGAGACACTTAAGAATGTGGTAAAAGAAGTTGCTTCTAGTGATGGAGATATTGCACAGCTTACTACTCGTTTCCTTGCTGACTGGGGTGGTGTTCCAGGTAATGCACTCCAAGAGCGTATTGATGGAGCTAACAAGTACTTTGAAGTAGTCAAGAAAGCCCTTGAAAGTAAAGATGAATCACCTAAGGAAAAGAATGAGTCTCCAAGTGACACTGTTGTGATTGATAGAACTAAAGGATCTGCTCAGTTTAGAGTCCTTGTGCCTAGTGACTTAGATAGGTTTCAGAGATGGTTCTTGAAGTTCATCATTAAGATGGATGTATCACAGTGTGATGGTAAGAAAGCTGTTCCTCTATCAGATGTACACTTAGTTGTCAGTGCTAAAAATGAAGCTACAGGAGAGCTTTCTGAGATTGAGCTTACTGAGATCTTCAGAAGACAGTGGGGATGTAACTGGATTGGTGATGATGCTAGTGGAGAAGGTATCTTCCCTAATAGTAACCCAATGGAAGGTTATGACTTAATGTATTCTGCATGGTATCTAAATGATGCTCAGAGAAGTGCCTTATTCAGTGCTGGTGAGAAGATTTTCACTGTGTATGCGCTAGGAGAAGCACAGATTACACTAAGAAACTTCCTTAAGTTCAGTCACATTAACTAGGAGAATCAATGAACATTATAGTATCAAGGCTATATAATAGATACAAGAATAAGCTTACCCAGCTACACAGCATGGAAGCTAAACAGTTTAAACTTGAAGAGCACTTAGCATCTCACCCTACTGATTATCAATCTGTGATCCAAAATGAGATCCTTAAGAGTGATATTCAGAGGGTAGAGTATGCCCTAAAAGAGATTGAAAGAGAGATGGAGTACTATGGAGAATAAAAAGTTTCTTGTGAAACGTATGAGAAATAGAATCCTTGTGGAATCTGCTGTGGAATACTTCTTTAGACAGGTTTATAAGAACCATGACTATGGAGGAGCTAAAGAGTGGATGGACAGTGACTACCTAGAACTCACACTAGAGAAACACTCTATCTTTTGTAGGAAAAAGGACAATATCATTACCTTAGATAATGAAGAGTTTACCTATGACTTTACCTACATAACAGGGTTGTGCTCAAGTTTACTGAAGGATAAGATTGAGGTATAATTGATATGACAAATGCTTACCAAGTTGCACAGCGGGTGGTAGGTCAATCCATTGATGTAGATGGTTTTCCTCCATATCAACCTTACCAGTGTGTAGACCTTGTGAATTGGGTAGCTCAACAATTTGGTGGATCACTTCTAGGTAATGGCAATCAGATTGGGATAGCTAATAATGTTAGTAGCTTTGCTGATGTTATTCCTTACTCTAATGAATCACAGTTACAAGTAGGAGATATTTTATCTACTGATGAACCAGGATCACCCTATGGACACACTCTTGTGTATGGTGGAGGTGGGGTAAATAATGCTAGGGTTATTGAGCAAAACTTCAACGGTATCACACACGTGATTGAGCACACAAGAACTATTACAGGCTATGGAGCAACTATTCTTAGGATTGTTAGAATTAGAGGACAAGATAACTATACCCCTGATGGGTCTAGCGGTACTAGTGCTGATTCAGGTAAGTCTAAGAAGAGTGGAGGAGTACAAAGAACCTTCTATGAAATTGTAGTAGATAAGGTTGAAGGTATTAAAGGTAATGGTGACAATACTGTGCTTGATACCTTCTACAAATGTAACAAGATTACAGGTAAGATTGACGGTGAATGGCTTATCTATGATAAGTATGATGGTACTGTTGGATACTTACCTAAATCTGCTGTAAAAGAAAAGACTGAGTACTCTAAGCAAGATAAAGAGTCAGGTAAGAAAGAAGTTGAGAAAGCTAATGGCTATGACAAGTTCTCTGATAAGACTAGTGATGGTTTAGATCAGTCAGGTACTCAACAAATTTACACTCTGGCTCAATTTATATCACTAGGTAGGGTAGAATACAGTGGCTATGAATGGACATATTCATCAGGTAACAACTTCCCAACTAGTGTAAACGTAAACAAGAGTTATAATGCTTATGGCTTCCTTTCAGACCAAGATGGTCATATTATCCTTTCTGTGCCTTCATCTTGGGGTGATGTTAAGGGTAGACTTTATGACACTCCTTTTGGTTTTAAGGGTAAAGCCTACTTAACTAATGAGAAAACATCTATTGATGTTTATGTAAGATAGGAGAAAATATGGCTTATAAATTAGCTGAAGAGGATAAGCTCTGTGGAGTTATCTATCCAACTTATGAGGGTTTTAGCCCTATTCCTAAAGCCACTTGTGAAATGCTAGAGTCCAAGTGTGAACAAACAATTATTGTTAAATGTGGTGAATCTTCTGAGGAAGACAAAAAGCCTGAGTCACAAAGTGGTAGTGCTTCTGCATCTGCTTCTGAAAGCACTTCTGTGTCAGAGTCTATTAGTGAAAGTAACTCTACCTCAGAAAGTCAAGCATCTACTTCTGAATCAACTTCAGAGAGCACTTCTGCTGAATCCACTTCTGTGAGTGAGTCAACTACAGAAAGTACTACAACTAGTGAAAGTACTTCAGTATCTACATCTGAATCTGCTTCTTCTAGCACAGAAAACTCTAATATACCTGAAGAACCTAAACCTACTCCTGAACCACAGCCTGAACCTATTCCAGAAATTGACTTACTAGAAGTACTACCTAAGGTAGAAGATAAGTTCTCTAAGATTATCACTAAAGATGGTCAAGTAGTTGAAGTTCCTGAAGTATCTAATGAGGATAAGAGAGCCTTTGAAGATAAGATTATCAATGACTTGAAGGCTAAGTTACCTGAAGGAACTACTGTAGAGGCTGTACTTGAAGGAGCTAACTATGAAAAAGGTTCAGAGGTAATAGCAGGTAAGACTAACTATAACCTTAAAGTAAGAACTACATTAAATGGTAAAGTGACAGAACATACCTATAAAGTTCCTCACACAGATGAGCCTGATGATGATGAAACTAGAGTACTGAAAGATGAAATAGCTAACTTAGCAAAAAATAATACTATTGGGTTAGTTGTCTATGATGGTATATCAGACTATAGTTATTCACCTGATAGTGGTCTAGAAAATGCTGAGGGTGCTTTTAATAAATTTAAGGAAAATCACCCAGAGTACAACATATCCTATAAAATTATAAATCCTAAAGAGTTTCCAAAAACTTTTGAAGATAAGGATAAAAATAAATTATACTCTGTTAAGTTTACAGTAACCAAAGGAGAAAGTTCTTTCAATGTCACAGAATATATACCTTTTGGTGTTATAACAATTGAAACACTATAGGAGAGCTAAATGGATAGATTAATTGTAAAACTCCTTGAAAACCAAGCTGTGATCTCAGGAATAACACTTTTTGTGACCACAGCTTGCGGTTGTGGTGTTGCTTGGCTTAACCATAAGAGAAATAAACTTGAGGAGCTATCTAAGGGTGCTAAACGGTCTAGCTTACGCTCAGAGTTCCTTAACATTTACAACTCTACTGAGTTTACTTGGCAAGAGAAGTGGGATATGACTGAGCCTCTTGTGAAGGAGTACTTTAATGACCTTGGTGGAAACCATTACATTCATGGTCTTAATGAGAAGATGAGAAGGCATGTAGAAGAGGAGATTGCCAATGGTAAAGATAGTAATTGATCCTAGCTGTCTAAATCAGGGAGGGTCTACCTATGATGACACAGAAGTACTCAATAGGATTAAAGCCTTAGAAGGTAAGACTGACAATTTTGTGAGTGATGTTACTGTGTCTAGAGAAGGTAACAAAGTTAAGCTCAAATACACTAGGGTTGATGGAACTTCTAGTGAAGTAGAGTTTGATGACAAGGACACTGTTACTATTGCTTATGATGACACTGCTCTCAAAGAGAGAGTTAAAGCTTTAGAAGGTAAAGAAGATAAGGACACAGTGTATGATGACACAGAGGTGAAGAATCGCCTAACAGCCCTTGAAGCTAAAGAAGATAGTGATAACCAAACACTCACACTCACAGGAAATGAACTATCAATTTCTAATGGAAACTCTGTTACTCTTCCAGTAGGTGTAGGGAAAGAATTTGTTGTTACTAGTGATACTGAAGGTGTTGTAGTAACTAAATCTGAAGCAGATGCCACAACTACTTACAATGTGAACCTAGATGAAGCTTTAGGCAAATTCTATAAGAAAGCTGAAACTTACACTAAGCAAGAAGTAGACAAGCTTGTCAAAGATCAAGAGGATAAAGCTACAGACATCACTGTGTATAAGGGAACTTTCACTGACAAAACTAAGGTGAAGGAGGGAGACTTTGAAGGACCTAATGCTCCTAGAATTACACTAACTTACTCAAGCTCTACTGGTGTTGGTATTCTTAAAGTAGATATGAAGGTTATGTCTCCTGTGGCTAAGAGTACTATTGTGGCTACACTACCTAATGATGCACCTGTGCCAGTAACACTTATTGAGTCTCAGGTTTGGGTAGGAGATGTGGATACTTCTATTTGGGTTGACCCTAATAGTAGAGCTATCAGAATGTCTCTAACAGCTAACCCTAGCATCTTCAATAAGAGAATTATTATTAATATTCCAGGTATCTTTAAAAAGGTATAATAGATAAGGAGAACTAAATGAACTTAACAAATAAACAATATGACTTATACAAAAAGCTTGTAACTGTAGTTGCACCAGCTTTAATCACTTTGATTACAGGGCTAGGAGCTTTGTATAAGTTTGACTCAACTGCAATTACAGGTACTCTAGCATTACTTACTACTTTCACTGGTACTGTGCTAGGTATCTCAAGCAAGAAATATAATGAAGCTCAGGGAGAGTAAACATGGACTACAAAACCTTTAAGTCCAAGTGGATGAATAAGGGTACAGATGTAGATGGTGCTTATGGCTGGCAATGCTGGGATTTTTATGCACAATGGTGTAGAGAAAATGGAGTACCTTTTGCCAACTGTACTGTGTCAGGCTACGTAAAAGATCTTTGGGAACAAAGACGGACTAATGGTATCTTAAAATACTTTGATGAAGTAGAGATGATGGAAGAAGGAGATGTAGCTGTCTTTATGGAGGTAGCTGGATGGACTCCTGTATCTCACGTAGCATTGTTTGATAGTGATGCTGGTGGAGGTTTTGGTTGGTTCTTAGGTCAAAACCAAGGAAGTCAACTTGCTAATCCTTCAGGAGGCTCTGCTGTTAATCTTATTAAGCTTCCTTACTCTGCTACTTACCCTACAGCCTTCAGACTTAAGAAGAAGGCTACACAAGCTAAACCACAAGGAGGAAACACTGCTGTGGCTGTACCTGCTAAAAATATTAATGGTGAAATCTACTCAGGGCTTATTACTGGTGTAGACCCTAACCCAATGAACTGTGATGGAAACCGTGTTAAGATCGACAGAATTGTTATCCATCATAATGCTGGAACAAGTGATGAAGGTGCTAGACGGACTTGGTATGTATCTACAGGTCATGGAACATCTGCTCACTATCAAGTAACTCCTGATAAAATCTGGGGATGTGTTGGTGAGAACTATGTTGCTTACCACGCTGGTAACTATCCTGTAAATCAACGCTCTATTGGTATTGAGCATTTAAACAACACTGGTGCTCCTACATGGACTATTGCTGAGGAAACTTATAGAAACTCTGCTAAGCTCATTCGTGATATCTGTGAACGCTACAACATTCCTATTGATAGACAACACATTCTGAAGCACGGTGAAGTATCATCTACAGCGTGTCCAGGAGGAATTGACATTGATAGACTTGTAGCTATGGCTAGAGGTGCTGAATATGTAACTCCTTCTAAAGCTACACCTAAACCTTCTGCTCCTGGTAAGATGCAACATGCTTACCGAGTAGATGACCTTAAATATGTCAATGGTTTGTGGCAAGTATACAGCAAAGAGCTTGTACCAGTAGCCTTTAACTGGACAGATAATGGTATTGCTGTAGAGGATATCATCATCACAGACAAGAATGGTGCTAAACTTCCTAATCAAGTGACACATGTAGGTGACTACTTTGTGTTTGACCAAACTGCAACTGGTGATACTGGTGTAGGTGGTGTAGGAGATGGAAACTACTATTGGAGAAAATTCAAGCTTAGAACTTCAGGAGAGATCTGGCTTTCTGCTTGGAACTTAAACCACTTATTGTTTGGTTAAGGGGGTGGGGTATATCCCCTCCCTATTTTTATTGGAGGAACTATGGAAGACATTTGTAAACAAAAGGACTGCTCCTGTGAGAATGTAGGTATTGGAGACTGTACCAAGCTACAAGAGCTTAATGACCTTCAAATTAGACCTAAAATGAGAGCTATTCTAAAGGCTGAATGGTGTAATCTACCTGAGGCTATCAGAAGAGGCTTTTATGGTGTGTGGTGTGTTCTTAAGAATATCATTAACCAGCTATGCTACATCCTTAATAAGCTAGAGTGCTTAGAGTCTAAGGTAGACAAGCTGTGCTCTATTGCTAAGTGTCAGGATGAAAGAATCACAGGTCTTGTGGAACACATTAAAGGTAAAATGCTTGAGAATGTTGTCTTTGGTATGAAAGGTGTAGGTACATCTGCCAATTCTGCTGGATATGGAGACACTTTCACATCTGTGACTGTTCAACAAAATGGTGACTTTGCTATTGTGTGGAATATGGTTTATGCAGGTAGAGAAGTAGGTAGAGGTACTATCACTGGTAAGGTATCTCACATGTACACTATGAATGAAGATGGTAGTGTTAAAGCCCACGTATCTAGAGTTGACTTTGACCAAGTTAAGTATGTAGGTGATGGTGGTAGCTATGGTAACAATGCTACTTTCTCTATCCAAGACACAAATGGAAGAACTGTATGGACTAAATCATATCAAACAGGATCAAGCTTCACAGAGAAACCTGGATCAATCTCCATTGGTAAGGAAACAGTCCTTAGACCACAAGGTGGAAGCACAGGAGATATCTTGCTATTCAAGACACTTGACCAGTGGGATTTTGACCCTACATCAAGTGATGTGAGAGCTACCTATGTAAATAACAACTCACCTCTACCTAAAGTTGAAGGATGTGTTATTGACTGTGACAACTGCTAGGAGGCACTATGTTTGAGTATTGTCCTAATTGCAGATGTAGAATAAAGTTCTATAAGGCTCATGAATGTGAGAAGATGAAGCATGACCTAGCTGACTCTGTGAAGTTGGCTGGTGATGCTATTGCCAATGGAGAAGAGTGTAAAGTAAAAGAAAATACAGCACATGGTTTCTTCAGAATATGGTGTAATATCAAGAACATTATTGAGATCATCTGTGATATAATTAAACGTATGAAGTGCTTACAGCGTAAAGCTCAAAAGGTATGTGAAGCACAACATTGCTTAGCTGAGAGGATTGAAAGTGTCAATAGATTTATTGGTGTTTACAACTCTGATCAGGCTAACAAGCCTTCCCCTGACCAGTCAGATTGGGAGGCTAATAAAAAGAGACTTGAATCAGACTATCAAACTAGTCTGAATGGTTACAATGCTAGAAGGGCTGAGTATGAAAGAGCCTTGCAAGCATACAACAATAGCAATTCCAACTATGCTTCTGCTCTTGCTTCCTATAATGCTAGAAAAGCTGATTATGAGAGAAGAAAACGTGAGTATGAAGCAGGTAACAACCAACAAGGAGGAGCTACACAGTGGCAAGAAGCTTGGGGTACATTCCAGCGTAATGGTGCACCTCTAGATGTTGCTATGGGGGGATCTCCTAGAGGTAGTGTCCAAGGTATTGACCTCAGTGAAGCTCACAGAAATGGTTATGGTACAGGTATTGGTTTTACCTCTAAGAACAATGAGGGTACTATTGTAGATATCCAGCTTAACCTTCTAGGTTATTCCTATGAAGCAGGTGTTGGAGGAAGACTACAAGGATGGTATGTTCAGTATGGAGGTACTTATGATTGGTACTTTGATGTCTATGCTTCCACAGATGGAGGAAACAACTACTCAGTAGTTCAAAAGGATATTCTGCTTGCTAAACATGCTGATACACAGAAGCTTGCCTATGAACCTAACTGGCATCTATCCACTATCAAGTGGAATAAGACATTCACAAACCTTCCTGCAAACTTCACTCATTTGAAAGTGGAAGTTAGAGGTAGCAATCCAGGAGATAGACACCAAAATGTGTATACAAGAGAGCAGATTGTGAGAAAACCTTTCCCTCCATTCACTGAACAGCCTCCTGTGAATAATGCTACTAAACCTAAACCATTTAATGAGCAACCTCCTAAGAAGCCTACTATCCCTCCTAAACCTGAGAAGAAAGTAGAAACTATTCCTCTCATTAGGGGTGGATGTGATCTTATGGATTGCAAGTTTGATTGCTTTATTGATGATAAATAGGAGAAATTATGTCAGATTGTATTAACTGTCAATGTGAAGAGATTGTACCAGGATCAACAGCCTGTGCATCTCTCTATAAACAAAATGATGACAGAATTAAACTTCATTCCCTTGTGCTAAGGGATACAACTCTTTGTGACCTACCTGAGCAGACTTCTAAAGCCTTCTATTCACAGTGGTGTTTTAATAAGAATCTCACTTCACAAGTGTGCTGGTTGATGAATAATAGCTCAGGAGGTAAAACTTATAAAGCAGGTAAGGATATTAGTATCTCAAATGATGGTGTTATCTCATTCACAGGTACTATCCCAACACCTTCTCCTGCTTATGATGATGCTGACCTCAGAGCTGAAAATGCTAGACTTAAAGGTGCTTTAATGAAAATCATTAACAACCTAACTGCTAGTGGAGCTTGGCAAGGAGGTCTTGAAGGAGACTTTGTGCCTAGAAGAAATATTGCCACAGGTAATATTAACTTGTTCTCTAACACAGTGGATAGTGACTTCTTCATCCGTACTAATAATGGTAAAACAGAAAATGACTTGGCAGGAGGTATTAACTAATGGGATGTACAACTTGTAGTGGAAACCCTAACACATGGTGCACTCAGTGTATGCCTGCTGAGGATACGTGGGTAGCACCTGTGGATAAGTTACCTGATGTGTTCATGGGAGATAGAGACCACATGTATCTTCTCCCTAATGGAGACCTTTATATTCTTTCTCCTGATAGAACTAGATGGATTAAGGTTAATGGTCAAGGTGGTGGAGTTTCCTATGATGACACTGCTGTGATTAATAGGCTAAAAGCCCTTGAAAGTAAAACAGATAACTTTATCTCTTCTGTGAATGTATCAAGAAATGGTAATAGGGTAAAACTTACCTATACACTAGTGGATGGTACTATCAAAGAGGTAGAGTTTGAAGATAAGGATACTGTAGCTTTAGCCTATGACGATACAGCACTAAAGGCTAGAGTGAAAGCATTAGAAGACAAGCCTATCACACCAGTAGGTGTAAATACCTTCTTTGCTAAAGGTGACATCTCAGGAAATGGTAATTCACAAAATGTTAGAGTAACAAAGGATAAGCTTGTAAACGCTGACACTATTAAAGTAGGTGACACAGTAGTGGATAGCTATTGGGATAAGACACTCCTTAATATTGGAATGTTTAAAGTAGCTTCTGTGGATGGTAACAATGTTGTACTTAATGGTGTCAATAACCTTGACTATAGACACCCTAAACAGTCATTAACTTTATCTGATAGAGTTTTATCAATCTCAGATGGTAACTCAGTTACTTTACCTAGTGATAACCAAACACTCTCACTCAAGGGTAATACTCTTAGCATTTCTAATGGTAACTCTATTGAATTGCCTGCTAGTGTAGAGCCTAAAGTATATAAAGCTAAAGGTAATGGTCTATTCTTAGATGCTGATGGTACATTCCATCTTGAGATGGCTAAGGATACTGATAGACAAATTCCCTACAATACAAAAAATGGAGGGGTTTTCCAAAAATTAACTCCTGCTAATAGGGAAGTTTTTAAACCTAGCTTTAATTATGACTCACTAGATAATCAATTCTATTTTGTTGCCAATGATGGTACAGTTCGTCGTGATGCTATACTAGAAGCAGGTTTACTCTTAGATTATGCAGGGTCTTATGACTATGAAGAGTATAACTTACATAAAAGCTTCTCTAGTGAGGGTATTAACCTAAGTGTTTTGTCCACAAGTAGTGCAGGAATAACAGGAAGTGCTAGTTTCATACAACCACAAGAGTTGAAGTTTGAGGTAGGTATACTCGCAATATGGGATAACAATGGCAAAGTATTCTTCAGGTTTACTCCAAAGATTGTATGGACTATAATTACTGAGTCTACAGCAGAACACTACACTCATTTCATAACTAAGGAAGAATTAGACTCAGAAGAACCTATAGAGATAGAAGTCAAGAAGAATGAGAAAGTTGTTGGTAGACTTAACATGACTATCAAGAACGCAAAATTCTACATGCAAGCTGTTCAAGGTACTGTTGTTCTAAAGAACCCTACTGACAACAAATTCTATTACTTACCGAGGTTAAACTAATGTCAAAAACAGTATATAAAATAACAGATAAGCCTACTGCTACATCCTATGATGATACAGCTCTGAAGGCTAGGATCACAGCGTTAGAGAACAAGCCTGATAATGATAAGCAGACTTTAACCTTTAATTCAGGTAATAGGAACTTATCTATTAGTAATGGCAACTCAGTTACTCTACCTAATGATAAGCAGACAATCTCTAAGCAAGGGAATAAGCTGATCCTATCTGACGGTGGAGGTGAAGTTGAACTCCCTGTGCCTAACACTTCTGTGCCTTATGATGACACAGCGCTTAAGAAAAGAGTTAGTGACCTAGAAGCTAGACCTGATAATGATAAGCAAACTCTGACAGTTAATAATAATACATTATCAATTAGTGGTGGTAACTCCGTTACATTGCCTACAGAAAGTATTCACAGATTCTATGATGGAGATATTCCTGGTACTGCTGATACAACTAACACACGTACTGTACAAAAGTCTAACTTTAGAAACCCTGATGGCATTAAAGTAGGGGATACAGTAGAAGACTTCTACTCAGACAAAAATACTATTAATAGAGGTATTTGGAAAGTAATAGAAGTAAGTGGAAACAATGTCAAAGTTCAGGGTATTGGTAATTACAGTACTAGCCTATGGAAAAATTTAACATTCAATGCTAATACAAGAGAGTTATCACTTAGTGGAGGTAATAAGGTAACTCTGCCTCAATATGTGTCACCTGAAGAGTTTACTACACTTAAAAATGAGTACAACCAACTCAAAGGTGCTTTTACTGCTTTGCTTCAAAACCTTAAGAACACAGGTGCTTGGAATCAAACAGGTAATACTATCTTTGAAGGAAGTCTAAGACCTGATAGAAACATTGCTACAGGTAACATTAACCTCTTTGGTGGGACTGTTGATGGTAGTGCATTCATTAGAACTAACAATGGCAAGACTGAGAATGACCTTGCAGGAGGAATCAATTAATGGCAGATCAAGCTACACTTAATCAGGAGCAGATTACTAAGGTAAGGCAAGCCCTTAGCCTTAATATCTATTCTACTGACAGTGGTACAAAGACCTACATTAGTGGGAACAGTTTTAGGATTGAAAACCCTATGCTTGTTCCCTCTGCTGATGGAGGTCAAATTGCTGTAGGACATGTAAATACTGAAGGAAGTATCTACTATGATCTTGTGGTAGAGGGTACTAAAGTTAAGGCTAGAAATACTAGAGCTGTAATTAAATCTGTGTCCTATACTAAGACTCCTGGACTCACAATTTATGGTAGTTTTGGTAATGCCTCTTATGGAATCAATACACCACAAGGGAGCATCTTCAATAAGTCTTATGACCCAGCCTTTGGTAATAACTGGACTGAGACAATCAATAAACAGTTAAATATTAATGATGTTGAGATCTCATCAAAGGTTAATGAACAAAGAGGTGATGTAGCCTCTACTATTGACCAATGGCAGTTTAGTCCAACAACTGCTACTGTGTCATTCAGTTTGACTGTGCCTAATACAAGCATCCTTAATGTTCCTCAAGCTCCTAAAGAAGGTACACTTGTAATCAAGTATGTAGACAATGTTACGGGAGCTGTACTTAGTACTGAGACTAAGAAAGTACCTGGTGATACAAGTCAGTCACATACTGCCCCTGAGATCTACAAGGCTACTTACAAGATCACTGGAAACAGAACTCAGTCTGTGACAGTACCTTCAGGACAAACTAAGGAGCTTACATTCAGATACAACCCTGTGTACGGTCAGATTGTGAAGTATATTGACAAGGACACAGGAAGAGAGATTAAGACTCAAAGCTATACTCCTGTGACTCATGGAGATCCTTTTAGACAAGATCCTCCTAGCATCCAAGGGTATAGGCTTGTACCAGGTCAGAACCCTATCAATGTACCTAGAGTAACTGGTAATGGAAACTACTCATTTAGATATGAGAAGATTCCCACTACTGCTAATGTTATTGTTAAGCATCTAAATAAGGCTAATAATCAACCTCTACGTGGTGATGTGACTCTAAGTAATCAGACTATTGGTAGCAATGTGAACTACAATGCTCCTGCTATCACTAACTATGCTCCTGAGAGAACTACCTATACTCACACTGTGGTTGAAGGTAACAATATCATTACTGTGTACTACACAGAAAATGCTAAGATTAGACCATGGGCTATTAGAAAGTCTAATGCTTGGAAGTCTCTTAACACTACAAGACAGTGGATGAAGATTAGAAGGACAGCTAACCAAAACTTTTGGGATACTAAACCTAATGCTGAAATCTATGCTACTGATACTGGTAAAGAAAACTACTCACCTTCACGTATTCGTAAGGGTGGTAAGTGGAAAGCACAAGGAAAGATTGGTGACTAATGGCTATTGATGATAAAACAACTAGACTGAATGAAGCAACATTCACTAGTTATGGTGAGAACCCTAAAGACCGCTGTTGGTATGATGAATGTGACTGTGAAGAAATCCCTGTTGCAGATTGTCAACGACTAGTAGATGAGAATAACAAGGGTGTAGGACGGTTTGCATGTATGGCTGAGAGTCAGAAATGCTACAATCCTAAGTTCTTCAGTTCATTCATGAAGAAGCTGGCTTGTCAACTTAACCACTACATCCAAAACATCTGTGCATTGTGGGATATGGTTCAGTGTATGGCTGAATACCTATCTAAGATGGGTGATGTAGGTGCTGTTCAAGTAAACTATGCTAGAAACTCTGCTGTGTCTTCTGCTGACTTCTATCACCCTATCACAGATGGTTATGACCTAGACCTCTACATGGACTCTACTACAGGAGTTGTAGCTGGTGAGTCTGATGATGGAAGAAGAAAGCAAACTGACCGTAAGTACCGTGTGTACATCAGATGGTGTGCAGATGGTACTACACTAAACCCAGCACAGGATAACACAATGGAGATTGTTGTGTACCACTCAGGAGAACAATATACTGAAGACCTCAGAAAGAACCGTGGAGTACACTGGCAGATGACTGGTATCTCAGATGGTGCTATGGAGATGTCTGATAGTATTATTGTACCTGCTGGACAGCACGTTAAGGTAAGAGTAGAACCTGCTAACTCTTCATCAGGAGTGTTCCGTGTACACCAATTCAAGTTGGAGTATACTCCTATCATGGATGCACAAGATACTCCTGAATGTCTTAAACTTACAGAACTTCCTAAGGATGACTGTAATTGTCCAAAATAAAAAGAGAGCTTAATTGCTCTCTTTATTTTTTCTTGTGCTTCTTAAGTCTCTTATACAGCGCTTGTGGTGTAGATAACCCTAGCACAGTCTGAGTGTACTCAATGTAACCTGAGTAAAGCATTTGATAGTAAAGAAGGTTCTGTTGTTCACGGATCTTCTTTTTTCGTGCTCTCATAGCTTTTCTTTCTCTTGTGCTATGTGAAAGCTTAATTGCTTCAGTAAGCTTATCAAACTCTCTTTCTAGCTTGATGTACTCATCAGATGCCTTAGCAGATGATGACTTAGGCTCTTCTGCTAACTTAACCTTTTCAATATCAACATTCATACGACCATAACTCCTCTCCACAGTTCTTTATATAAATAGTTATATCACCTTTTTGAACTCTAGTAATCTGATCATCTCCTGACCATTTCTTAATGAACTTCTGTCTCTTCTTAAAGCCACAGATAGTTTCATCATAGTAACAATTACCAAGCTCATCAATCAGTTTCACTTGGTACACCTTTATAAAATTCATACATACTCCTTGATATTACCAAGTCACTGACCTTAGCCCTAGTCTTCTTAGGGTATCTAATCTTGCACATACCTCTTGTGAGCTTATAGTAAGCTACAAGCATGTGTCCTACATCATTAGGGGTAATGATCCTCTCTTTGCTATCTACAAAAGGCTGATCTAGATACCACTTCATAAAGTCAATAGCAAACTTCTTATACTCCTGTGCATTAAACCTATCCTTCTCAACAATTTCAAGGTACATTTTTCTCATGCTAGGTGAGCATCCATTAATAAAGTCTAGTTCAATGTGTAGCTCATTAATGTAAGCTAGGTCAGTAGCTAGGTTATAAGCTGTGAACTTACTCAGTCCATACACATCACACTTCTTATTATAGTATCTATAGATCTCACTACACTTCCATCCATAGAATAGATCATCAGGAAGCTTGTCAATGAAATCTGCACAGGAAGCAAGAAACCTTTCTCCTCTATTAAGCTCTCTAGTCATTACCTGAATAGCAGGAGACTTGTAGTTAGGAGAAAGTTTAGCCTTAGCTGAGTTAAGCTTAGTTGCTAACTTCTCTAGTTGATGTATTGTGATTACATCATGTTCATTAGTACATCTTCTGACATACTTTTCATGACCTATATAGCGATAAACATACACAGTAAGTAGTTTATCCCTTAGGGGTACTCTAGATGTGTTAAGCGTCCGTATGAACATCTGAGACATGTCATCAAGGTATTTTAGATTGTTAGGAAGATCATATCTGTAAAGATCTCCCACAGTCTTGTTACCTATTCTGTACTTGTGCTCAAAGGCATCTCTACGCTTTAACACATAGAGCTTAAACTCTTCAAGTTTATTCATTCATATTTACTCCTTTAAGAAGCCTAGTTAGTTGGGTAATAGAAGCGAAATCAAAAAATATAAATAGGAACATAAATTGTGAGAATAACTTTGGGTGTAGAAATATCTATGGAAAGTCTTTTTGTACTAACTAGGCTTGTTAAAAAAGTAAATACCTTACAGAGAGTAGCTAGTGTGGGAATCACAAGTGCTGGCAATCGAAATAAAAATGTAATCTATAAGGAGATCCTAGCTACTCCGTGTAAGGTATCCACTAGGGATACCACTTAATTATTCTGCATCTTCCCAATCATCATCTGCATCCGAGTCTGTTGAGCCTTCTTCCTCCTCTTCATCAAGAGCAAAGATGTCACGTACATTGAATTGTCGTTTTCCGTTGTAAGGATCACCTTCTTTGATCTCAACTCCCATGTACTTACCTACAATATCATCTGTGTCAATATCATCTGAGTTAGGATCAAGACCTACAGCTTCAATGATCTTGTAGAGTTGTTCTTGTCCATAAGTATTGTCACGTACAAATAAGTTGAACATTGTAAGGTTTTCACCAAAGTTACCACGAAGCACAAACTTGTAGAAAAGTGCTCCTGTGTTTTGGTTAGTTCCTTGCTCTACAGCTTCCACAAGTACTTCATATCGTCCTGGTGTGTAAATAAATTCACGGACTTCAGGTGCTTTTGCTTTAAATGATAGTTTTGACATAGTTATTCTCCTTTAGCTTCTTCTTTTGTTTCTTTTGCTTTAGCTTCTTTAGCTTGTGTTGTTCCATCTGTGTAGCCTACAATTATTTCCCAAGTAGGGTTAGTCACAGTTTCAGGAATTGGTAGTCCAGGTTTACGAGTTACCTTCAAGTTGTATGCAGGGTTTCCTGACAAACGTACTTGGTAGAAATCTTTAGACTTCTTAACACCCTTAACTACTTTAGACTTGAGTACTCGCTCAGTGTGTCCAATAACACGACTTGATGCTGTAAGGTATTTACCAACACTTTCCATTAAGTTAGGGACGATAGATGCTGGAATGTTTTCATCAACTACATCCTCAAGGTTGACTGATTTTTGCTGGCAGATAACATACACATTCTTACCTGCATAGGATATAGCCACAAGTTCATCAATAAGTCCTTTGAGGATAGTTGATGCTTCACCATACAGATTAAGTGACATCTGTTTAGCATTTTTCTTAGCCATTAAATCCTTGTACAAAAGCTCTTGCACTCCTGTGAAGTGATCCACAGCAATGCTATCAAAGCCTTTAGCAAAGTTCATAGCTTCCACTACATCATCCCATGTGTGACATTCTGCTACAGCAAAACGATCATCAGGAGCTACTGAAGCCAATCCACGGTCAGTATCAATCACCAATACTTTTCCTGGGAGTGTATTGATGAAGGTAGTTTTACCTGATCCAGGTTCACCATAGAATGTTGTCAGTGTGTGTAATTTAATTTTAGTTAGTTTTTGTAATTTCATTTGTTATTCTCCATTATTTATATAGAATTGTCACAAATATCAACATTTCATACTCTTCAGGGTATTCAGAAGAAGTAACTTTAATGTCAATAACCTCTTTATCATCAAGAGCTGTATTAATACAATCAGTAATGTAGTCTTGGTCATCATAATATGTATTAAATTTTAGACATTCAATTTTCATTTGTTCCTACTTTCCTGTGCTTCCATAACCACCACGGTTTTCATTACCTAAGTGGTCAACTTCTTTAAAATGAATATTAGGTTGGTTTTCAATAATTCTGAATTGACACAAGCGCTGTCCTTCTTCAATAAGTCCATCACATGTAGCATAGAACTTAGCTCCCCAGTAGTCTTCATCACCACAGTAAGAGTTATCAATAACACCTACTCCATTAGTGAGAAGCAATCCTGTGTTCTGGAATAGACTAGATCTAGGTGCAATGTGAGCTTCATACCCTTCAGGAAGCTCCATAGCTACCCCAAAATCAACATGAACTAGATCACCTTTCTTGTAAACCATACTCTTAGGAGAAGCTAGGTCAATCCAATCACCTTTTGTGAAATCCACAAGGTGTGGAGCATTATCTTTGTACTTAATCATAACTGTCTTAAGTACTTTGCTTCTAGAGATAAAATAAATACTAATGATAATGTTATAAGTCATAACAATAATCAATAAAATTAGTAGTATGTCAGTCACTTAATTCTCCATATTCTGTTTTAATTAAGTAGTTGATAGCAATTTCCATATCACTAATAGCTACTTTATATAAATTCTCATGAGTTGTTTGCACAGAAGTGTTTACAATGAATCTCTGAATGTCACTCATGTTTTCAAGTAACTCATCTGAAGCAAAGAACTCAGTTTTAGTAAAGTATAGCATCTCCTTAGGTGTGTTCTTCATTTTATCCAAGAACACAAGAGCCTTCTTAAGATCCTCTACACCATTCTTTTCTTTATATCGCCACACATACTTGACAGCAGAGGCTACTAGTGGATTTAGTCCAGCTAAGAGCCAGAAATCCCAGCACTCTAGCTTATTACCTGTGTAACGCTTAGGTTTAATAATATCTTCTTTCATCTTTTACCACGACATAATAAAGTTCCATACAATAGCTATAAGCTTGATTGTGATAGCTAGTAAAGCTACTGATACAACCATACATCCCATTAGGGATACTAGGTCTTTAAGTTCCCTTAGGAGTTTCATCTGCAAACCTCTTAATAGCTAGTTTCAACTCATTGCACTCTTCTTCTTTTGTGAGAAGTTCTACATAGCGGATAGGAGTAAGATGTACTGATGTTACTCCATCAATACCTTCAATGAGTTTTAGTTTTGTATCTTTTATAGTCACATGTTTGTCTTCCTTATCCCATTTTCCAATGAAATAACCAATAATCCATGCTAGAAATGCACAAACAACACATAAAAAGATACAAGCATCTTGTGTTACCATTATTTCACCTTATAATGCTTCACTGTGAAGCCTTCACCTTTCATTGTAACTACTACATTGTCCTCAGTGAGCTTATTCTCTAGACCCTTATAATAAGTGTCTCCTTCATACTCACCTTCCACTGTACTTACTACAGCTTCTTCACACCAAGGCTCAAATGTCTTGTAAGTCATAGCTCCCCCAATGATCCAAAGATCTAGGCTAGAGTTCTCATAGATCTCAATGACTTCTTCTGCTGTGTGAGCAATGTAGACATTCTCTTGGTCATAACCTTTAATGTCATCCTCTTTTGTCAGGATAATGTTATGACGATTCTTAAGTGGTTTGCATCCTAGAGAGAACCAAGTCCTGCTTCCCATGACTACAATGCCACCTGTTGTCTGATTCTTGAAGTAGTTAAGATCATCTCGATTGTACCAAGGTATCTTTCCTTTACTTCCAATCAAACCATTAGCATCCTGTGCCCAAATGAACCTAATCATTTGATTCCTCCTTATTAGTGTATTGCTGGATAACCCAACAAAGCTATTCTATCATTTTTGGGTTGGACTGTCAACCCTTTTTTGAAAATTTTTCTCAATAAATTCATCTAAGTCTTCCATCATTTCACCAATGTAGACTTTATAGAGGTAATCATAGGCATCAGGCTTATGCCCACTCTTTCCTGGAATGTAAAGCTTAAACTCAGGATCAGACTCAATTAAGTCTACAAGATGTACAAACTGGTCAAAGAAGTCCTTAGTACGGTATTCATTATACACAAGGCGAATTGTCTTACGTTTGTAGTTTCTTCCTGTGAGCTTAATCTTAGGGTTTACACAGTCAAAGATCATATCACGTACATTGTAGCCTAGTTGTGTATATACATACATGTACAAGTTACCTTGAAGGCTGTAACGGTATTCATCATCTGTGGGAGCTGTAGAGTGGGTCTTATAGTCAACAATGGTCACAGTTCCATCATCATTCTGAATAACAGCATCAATTATACCTGTGAACTCATGTCCATTAGGTAGGTCATAGTAGACTTGATGTTCAGTTTCAATGATTTTCTCAAAGTCTACAGGCTCACCTTCTGAAAGGTAGCGATCAATAGCAAGCTCTCCTGAAAGTTTAGCTTCCTCTAGGAATCCTGATTCTGCATAGATCTCACGTAGCTTAGCATACAACTCTTCCTGAGTCATTTTACCTTTTCTTTGTGCTAAAAGCTCCATGCCTCTATGGAAGTATGTTCCACGATCCATGTACTGTGTTACTTCAGGATCTTGCTTTTCCTTGTAGCCTGCTAGGTATTTACACCAATGCTTCCAAGGATTGTCCAAAAATGTCTTTACTCGACTTACACTATAAGTTGTCATTATCCACCTCTACTTACTCCATTTTCCAAATAATAAACCATGTCTTTGAATCTCATGTTAAGCGAATAGACCTTGCTATTAAGCTCCTCATGGTTCTGTTTCAACTCACCCTTAAGTTTACCCACCTGATACTCTAAACGCTCAATTTGAGCCTTCTGTAAGGTCACAGTGGCATAACAGCAAAGAGTCAACAATAGAAAACCAAAGATGAGAGCATAATTAATAATTTTTTCTTGCATCTCGAATTACAAAACCTTTCTTTTTAGGTTTAAGGTTAAACTTCTTATTTTTCTCCCCTTGTGGTTTAAAGCTCACAACATTAAGAGGCTCTTGTACAATAAAGTCTTCATACTCAGGGTATTGTTTAAGTAATTCCTCTTTACTACTTCCTACCACAGTGTTTGAATTTTGCACAAGAGACCACCCTGTAGATCCATCAACCATTTTAGTTAGGTAGTGACCACTAGGAAGCTTAATCATATATGGTACATCCTCTTCAATTACCTTCCAGTTACCTTTCAGGATAGCGTTTACCATACGCTCTAACTGATCCACAGTTTCCTCTTCTGTGTTAGATCCATTTTTTGTAAGCACTTGTCTCCAATAGTGGTTTTTGTTTGCTTTTGTGCTATTTAGAACATAGTTCAGGTAAGAGATACGGTTAACCTTATCAGGGAAAGTGTCAATAGGTGCATCAAGGATGAAGTCTTCTTCAGTCTTAGAAATTGAGATAACTTCTTCATCCTCAGTTTCACATGAAACCATGTTGACAATCTTAGTTTTTACCATGTCAGGTACTTCCTCACCTTGGAGTATTTTATCAAGGTAGTACTGTGAGATACCTAGCTCATTGCAAAGTTTAGATTTACTTTTAGTTTTTAAAAAATCTTCAATAATTTCTTTGTAGTTCATAATTTTCCTCACAGGATGGGAATTATTTCCCATCCTCTTTTAATTGATCTGTTAAGCAAGCACTACATGGAGTGACTTCATAACCTAAAAAGATAGCTAAAACTTGGTTTGCTACACGTGACTGCTCAAGGAAAGCAAACTTAACCTTATCATTGGCTAGGTCTACTTGCCAAGCCTCAAACGCTGTAATAGTTGCCACAAGAACGTGTTTAAGGAGACACCACATGTCAGGGTTTCCTTCCTCATTAGCCTGTGACTTAAGCAATTCCATAGCTTTTCTACGCTGTTCAGTAGTAGTCTGAAGAAGCTGTGTAATTTGATACACTTTCTCTTTTGTGTCATAAATAGCCACTTTATCTTCCTCAGTTTGAAACTCAGGATTGTCTAGGTTATACCAAAACTTAATCTGATCCTCATATTTACGGATAAGGATCTCTAAGTGGTACTCACTAGCTCCCAAGTGCATGATGTTTGTGATAATATCCTCAGTAATCCCTACTGAGCTACTTTTGTTTACCATTATTCCTCCTAGAATACATTGTTTAAATCCATCTTATAGCGAATGAAGTAGGTGCTTTTAGTCTTTTTATGCATCTCTTCATGGAACTTTTCAGCCTCTTCATAAGTATCAAACTTGTGTACTTTCTTAAGCTGGCTATCAAAGAACTCTAATACATTATAAGTCATTCTGCATAACCATTATCAATGATTGAAATGATTTTCTCTCTTAACCAAAGAGGAACAGTTCTATCAATCACAGGATAATGAACAATCCTCCTTTCTATCCTTTCAGGCTCATCAATGACCACATGAGAGAAGCAACATGTCTGTGAAATGTAGTCAGTCACAGTCTTGTAGGCATTACTGAATCTACGGTACATGTAGTCAATCTCCTCAGGTAGTCCATGCTTAGTCTTAAAGATTAGGTCAAAGCTACTCATCTTAGACACAGGTTGACCATAGTGCTTTCTAATATATCTGAGACCATTAAAGAAGTCATCCATTACATACACAGTGCCCCTGATTGAGATTGTGTATAAGTCTTCCCAATCATTCTGTTTGTCTATGTAGTGCTCAGGGTCAATCTTGAAAAACCTGCGATTAGCCTCTCTGATCTCTTTGTATTCATCAAGCCTATAAGCAGGCTTATCTAAGATTATCATTCTTATCCTCCCCATGCTTGTGCAACTTCAGAATCTGCCACAATAGGTATAGGAATATCAATTCCTTCAATGATGGAAGGTTTCTCCATCAATCTGTTAATTATAGGTGAAACTTCATCAACATAGTCATCTCTAATTTCAAAGAGAATAGCATCATGCACAGAACCTAGTACAATACATCTATCATGGTCAATCTCATCACTGAAAACAATATCAGCTAGAGCACTTGTACACATGTCTGAGGCGAATCCTTGCACTCCTGAGTTTATGGATTGTCTTTCAGCCTGTCCTCTTAGCTTGAAGTTGCTAGAGTTGATGTCAGGAAGGAAACGTTTCCGTCCAATAGGAGACCATGTATAACCGTTTGCTCTTGCATAATTTTTACAATCCTCATGCCACTGTAGCAATGTAGGGTAAGCCTTAAAGAAGTTGTTACGTAGGTGTTCTGAGTCTTCCTCAGACAAATTTAGACCGTATGACTTCGCATAATCTACGAATGTTTTTGCACTCATTCCATATAAAAATCCGAAATTACAGTTCCCCTGAATGGATACCTTACCATTATGTCTGATAACAATATTGTGCTCAGGTACAGTAACACAGTACACATTGTGATTAGTGTTATGGTGTGTTCTTAGGTCTATATCCTTACTTTCAAACCTACTTAGAGGTTTTTTATTCATGTTATATGATAGAGTCCATGTATCACTTACATTATCTCGCTCATCTTTAACCTTGTAAAGTCTTGCTCTTACTCCTGACTGGACAGCCATGATCTGCATAGAGTCTAAAGTTGATCGGTTAGTTGAGCTTACTGTAATAAGGTTTGTGTGGTTTACATGACCATCCCAATGACTTGCTTCCTCTAAATACACAAGAGGGTTTAGCTCAGTCATAGCAGGCTTAAGCAAGGTTTTATCTGCTGTACAGTAGCGTTTCATATTACACACATAATCAAAGTCAGAGATTGTAAAATAAGTTACCTTAAGTTTACCTTGGACTTTTTCATCATAGTCAACTCCAAGTCTATCCACAAGGTTTCTGAATCTTTCAATCTTACGCTTCTTAGTAAAACCAAACCTAATCTGTGTTTTTGAAGCACTGTAAGACCCATCAGCCACAAAACAGGCAATTAGTCTTGTCACATCATCTTTTATGAACCAGCACTTTTCATACTTATAGTACCCAGCGTTTACCCAAGCATACTTAGACTGACCATGACCTGCAAGCTCCTCAAAAGGAACTTTCTTCATGTACTTTTTACCATTCTGTACTTGTATAATACATTCATGATTAGGTGTGAGCTTCAATGAGGTGTTTTCATTCTCAAAGACACATACTTTTTGGTTAGGTATCATTCTGAAGTCTAATGGATCAACATAACTTATCTCCTGTGTCTCAATATTATACTGAGCTACAGGTGTAATACCATCATACATTTTAAACTCAACAAAACCATTCTCAGTAAGAATTTCTGTGTCACCACTGAAGCAAGACTTAGCTTGTGTTCTCTTACGTTTCTGTTCCTGAGGACTAAGGCTAGAAGTATCTCCAAAGAGCAATTCAGTAGTTTTACTATGCAAGTCACTTCCTGACTGATAGGCATGTTGCATGTTAGCATCACCTGAGAACATAGAAGCTACACGAAGCTCAATTTGTGAGTAATCTTGCTCTTTTATCTTCCATCCAGGTCTAGCTTCAATCAAATTCCTTACATTTTTATCCTGGGGAATCTGCTGGATGTTAGGATTAGAGCAAGTAGTTCTTCCTGTTCTAGCTGTAATATTAAAGCTAGGGTATATTCTATCATTTACTTGAATTTCTTCCCAAGATTTAATGAAAGTTTCTAGCTTAGTAAGCCTACGATACTCTAGCAGATCATCCACTACAGGATTACCAAAGTAGTTAGCCAGTACATCACTACTTACTGAAGGTACTCCCTTGGCTGTCTTCTCAATAGCCTTAAGCCCTACACCATAGCCAATAATCACAGGATTGTAGTTATGTTTAAGCTTAACTTCAATATCATACAGGTGAGGGTTCTCTTCCTTATACTCATTCATGAATTGTGTAGCTTCACTGCGTGTGCTAAACTCACCTCTCAGGATAATATCATTCATGAAGGAGTACTCAAGCACTTGATAAGTATTAGGAAGCTTCTCACCTTTTTCATCATACACAGGAACACCCTTCTCTGTGAAAAGTACCTTAGCGACCTGTGCTGTAGAGTTCCAGTTAATATTACCTACTGTGATTAGTCTTTCAAGGATAGGCTTATACTGTTCCTGAAGCTTCTTGGCTATCTCATGCCGTCTAGGACTGATAGGCATACCATTCTTCTCAACTTCAAGGTAAGCACTGTAGGCTCTCATTTCATGCTTGTAGACTTTCTCAAGGCTATAGATCTTAAGCTTCTTCTTAAAGATCTTGACAAGCTCCATAGGGTAGTACACATCATCTAAGCCATAAGCTTTAAACTTTTCTGTGATCTTTCCTGTCTTAGCTTCCTTAGAGATATCATAGTCTACCTTAAAGTACTTCTTAACTAAAGGCTTAAGTCCAAGCTCTTCCTCACCACAAACATGAGCCATTACCAAGGTATCAACCCACAGCTTCAGCTCAACCCCTGTCTTAACATAGAGGAATAGCAAGTCAAACTTTCCATTGTGTGTGACTAGCTTAGCATCCTTAAGCTTAGTAAGAAGCATTAAAGCACGTTTCATTCCCAATTTCTTCCAATCGAAGAACCTACGCACATATTTTCCTTGGTCTACATTTGTAAACCCAATCTGAATTGAAGTGATTTCATCTCTAAACCTATCAAGTCCTGTTGTTTCAATATCCAAGCACACAGGATATTTAAGATCAATAGTGTTTATCAATGTTCATCACTCTTTCTTTAATAATTTCTGTATAGGTTACATTCCTTGTGTTGATTACCTCTTTATCAAAGATAAGGAGACCTCCTAAATCAAAGGTATTCAGACTAGAATAATACATTTCTTTATCTGTGTACTCACAGTCAACAGTTTCACCACCTATAAAGTGGTATCTTACAACTACTTCCTCATTCATCATTCTCTCCTTTCAGGCAAGATATGTATAGCTTAATCACAGTACCTACCATTCCTGCAAACCATATAAAACCTAAGGTAATGTATAAAAAATCAAGCACTATACTCCTCCAAAATCTTATAAAAATCAATAATTCTATTTACTTCTATAAGTCTTCCTGGACTAACTCTTACATGGTTGAAGTATCGCATGCCACCATCTTTTAAAGATACCTTCAAACATATATTTTTAAATAAATCCACTTCATCAATTAGAATGATCTCAGAAATATTTATAATAAATAGCTGGAATCCTACCTCTTTGTTTTCAAGACCAAGTATTAAAAATTTCATTACAACTTATCCTCATTAAGGTCTTTGATAGTATCCCACATACCATTACCTAAGTGATAGATTTGTTCAACTTTATCCTTCTCTGTTGGAATAGTTTTAAATTCCCACCATTCAGAACCATCATATTCACAGCGTTCAATCCACCAGCCATCTCCAACTAACACTAGGTCTGTGGCAACATGTTGAGCACCAAAGCCTGAGTCATAATCTGTCTTCTTCGCTACAATTTCAAAGTTTTCTTTTGTTACTTTGAAGTCTTCCCCTTGGATAAAGAGTACATCCTCAAAAGTTTTATCATTTTCCTTTAAAAACTCAATAGTTTCTTCCCATAAATTACTCATTATTCTTCTCCTCTACTTCAAACAGTGAGCTGTCAAACACTTCTTCAAACCCTGCTTCTATAAGCTCTTCTTTAGTATGATGCAAACGTACTGCAATATTTTCACCCTTCATACCAAAATACCATTTCTTAACAATACAATCATACTTAAGGAATGATGAGTCCTTTATGATATTTTTAAATTTTACAATATATTTCTCCTCTTCCTTAACTTTATAACCATGCAACCAAGCAATAGCGAAAGTGTTACTCTCTTTCCTACACCATCTAACACATTTTCTAATATCTCCTCTAAAGGTTTCACCTGCTAAGTCTTCAAAACCTCCTACTGGATCAAAACACCCAAATAATGTGAAGCCATGCTTCTTACAATACTCAAGCCATTCTGCAATAAACTTTGGAATTATAACTTCTTTCTTATCCATCATTCTACCTCTTCCAATTTAATTCCAGGACAATCAAATACCCACTCAAGATTTAATTCTTCAAGTTTATCTTTTGTGTAGTTATAATAATTAAAAGCTGTAAAGTAAGTTTCTCCTGAAAGATCTGTATAAAGATATTGACCACCATAAATCAGCTTAACAAGATACTTTTTCTCTTCCTTAATCTTATAGCCAAATTGGTGCATATTAATAATAGTTTGAAAAGCACCTTTTGAATTATTTACCCATTTTTTGAAATTATCCTCTTCTGTATCTTCCCAATCCATAATGAAATTCCACAAGTTATAGTCTAGATTATCCTTATTCTCTTCATACCAGTCAGCTACATACTGAGGTACTTCAGGTACAAGCTCTTTATTAAAGAAATTCTCAGTACGTTTGAAAACCTCACTTATACCCTCATTGATCCAGTTTTCCTTTAAGCAAGGGTTATTAATCATTAGCCCATTAATTTTATCAAAAAGCTGTTCTTTTTTATTATACTCCATCTTTACTTCCAAGTAGCCTTCAATTCACCATAAGGAATACTCTTGTGTAGTCTTCCTTCAGCAATTTCAATAGCTAGTGCCCTTTCTAAAATCTCTTTACGATTCATTTCTTTTCTTAATTTTTCTTTCTGTGATAGCTTCCTAACTGAAACCTTTTCCTCTTCATTAGAGGTCACAAAACAGTCTTCAAAAATTGCAGGTATTTCAGGAGATTGTCTCCCTTCATACTTATCATAGTAGCTTGCTAGAAGCTGTGATCTTCTTACATCTCCTTTTTTAGTATTCACATAGTACCAGCAAAGATATTCACGCTCTTTCTTGCTAAACACTTCCACCATATTATCCACAAGGTAAGGAAACAGGATTCGCTTCCCTTCTGCTACTTTCTTCACAGAATAGTAAGCTCCTCCATTCTTGATTTCCTTACCTGTGGCTCTCTTGTGTAGCTCACTTAGGTAAGCACTGATAGACATATCTACACGTCTAAGGTAGGCATCTATCATACTAAAGAATACTCCTGAAAGGTCTTCCCTCTTGCTTGCCTCATCTAGCCAAGTACAGGATCTGTACCATCCACCCTTACTCATTTCTTTTTACCCTTTAGATTGTACTCAGCATTGAGCTTGTTAATGATAACATCCTGAGCCTTATTCTGCTCAGCAAGCTTCTTAATGTGCTCACCTTGCTTAACTACAATTTGCTTCCATTCATTTTGTGTGTCATCTAGCTTTTTGTCTATACAATATGCAAAACCACACATACTTACAAGTATAAGAACTACTGAAAACCTTATAAAATTTAGCTTATCATCCATTTCACTTCTCCCTGTTTCTAATACATTTGTACACAAGTACTGACCAGTATGTAGTCCACATCAAGCTTGATAAAGATCCAAGGAATTGTTCCACTGTCATTCCTCTACCTCCTCAATCTCAATTCCTGGACAATTAAATACCCATTCAAACCCTGCTTCTTCTAACTCTTTGCGGGTGTGAGCGTTTTTCTTGTATCTATATTCTGTATCGTTCCCAAAATACCAACTGTCCATAGTTTTATCGAATTTTAAAAACGTAAATCCTTTATTCACACCCTTAATCTTCACCAGATACCGCTTTACCTTTTTTACTTTATAACCAAAAAGCTTCATCTTTACTAGTGTTTCTACAGGATTGTTAGAGGCATTATTCAACCATAAATAGAACTCTTTATTTTTTTCTCTATTAGGTTCATGCCTCATCCATTCCCAAAGGCTATATTCAAGATTATCTTTATATGTTTCATACCAATCAGCAATAAACTGATCTACATGAGGCTTATTTAAAATTCTAAATTCTTTTAAGTTATTAATAACATAACCAATATTAACATCACCATTATTAAGATCTAAAATTTCATAGTGCTTAATTAAATCGTCTAGTTTCATCTTAAATTCTCCAAAATTTTAAAGTCAAGGGGAATTTCACCCCTTGATATTAGTTTTCTTTTTTCTTAAATGCTACTGTGAGGCTTAATACTGTTAAACCTAACACAGAAAGGGCTACACCTGTTTCTGATCCTGTTTGTGGAAGCATTGGTGCTTTGTAAGTAGTCACAGGTGTTTCATGTGAAACTTCACCTTTGTTTTCAACCTTAACTTCTTCCTTCTTAGTCTCAACCTTAGGACTTTCTGAAGGTACTTTTGGCTTATCTTCAGGAGTCACAGGAGGAGTCTTAGGATCTTCATGAGGTTTAGATGGTTCTTCAGGGATGTGAAGCTCAGGAATTTCCACAATTGGTGCAGGAGGAAGAACAGGAACATCTTCAATTGGAAGGTAAGGTTTCTCAAGGATAGGAGCAGGAGGCATCATTGGAATATCTTCAATGTTGATCTCAGGCTTATCCAAGATAGGTGCATCATTAGGGATAGTTCCAATAGGTTCAGTGTATTCAGGTTTCACACGTTCTTCAGGAATACCTGGAATACCTCCATGCCATTCAGGTTTTTCATACTTAGGAGCTTCATTAGGAATCTCAAAAGTAGGTTCAGGTTTATTTTCACCTGAAGCATCACCTTTTCCTCCCACTAGCTGTACATAGCTATATGAGGTAGATCCATCATTTTCAGCTTTCAACTCAATTTTGTTAGTTGGATTAACACTATCCTTAACAGCATTAACAAGTTTAGTTTTATAGTTAATGTATAGCATGTGATCCAAGCGATCCATTTTAATTGTAAATCCATGATCTGACTTACTGATTGACTTAACAAGATCCATAGCAGATCCTTTATCAATCCAAGGATCTAGGCTTTCAATGTTTTTGATCTCAAAGTAGTTATCAACTAACTTTTGATTTTCGCTCATTTCATCAATGATAGTCACATAGTTTAACACACGCTTAGCATAGTTAATACGAGCTGTCCAGTTAATAACTGTTGGATCATCTTTATCTTGACTTCCCCACTTAGCTACCAACTCATCTTTACCAATGACTTGTTCTTTTCCAATGTTAGCAGTAACAACTGTACCGTTAAAATTAACCTTCACAGGTTTTCCTGACTCTACCTTGTCAGTCCATTTTGCATCAAGTTTGAGACTCATTTGTTTGTTCAATGGATGGTTTGTGAAGTAGTCATTAAACACAGTGGTCACTGTACGATCTTCAGGATTAGTAGAAGCCTTACCTACTACAGCATCTTCAGGGTTTTTAACATCAAATTCATACTTAGTTTGGAAGTTAAGCTCTTCAGGGAAAGTCATAGTGACTTTATCACCTGCATTAATAGGCATATCATCAGCAAACTTGATATTTTTATACTCTACAGTAAATTCTTGGTATTTTCCCTCACCCTTAGATTGGTCAATAACAACTTCAGGGTTCTTAACAGTGATCTCTGTGCCTTCTTTAGTGATCTCTGTTGGCTGTTTAACCTCAGTGGTATTATTACCCTCTGGATTAGTTACAAGAGCTGTAGGAGCTTCCTGTGAGCTTACAGGGCTATCCTGAGCATCAGCTTTAGCATTATTAGCAAGTGCAAGTGTAGCAAGTGTAGCTACTGTTAAAATTGTTACTTTGTTAGTTTTCATTTTCAAAAATTTCCTTTTCTTTTTTAGTGAGTCTTGTTAGTTCCATTTTGTCAGGCTCATATCCTGAGTCATCATTTCTCTTATAAGCTTTACAGCCCATGTTATCATCAACCACAAGATCATAAACATCTCCTGATTTATGGTTTCTAAAGTAAGTAACCATCCTTGATGAATTGTTAGATTGTCGTTGTAAGAGAATCATTGACTCATACCATCCCTCAATAAATGCAGAACCATACATATCTGAGGTTTGAATCTTAGCTCCCCTTTCAAGTTTCCTTGAGTGGTGTACTAACATGATTGAGCAGTTAGTTTTTTTGCTCAGTGTTGATAACATTTCAAGCCTTAGGACAATATCCTTATGCTTGTTTATATCTCCTGAACCAAAAAGTAGATACATAGGATCAATAATTAGGAGCTTAACCCCTAACTCTAGGATGCTATCCTTGAGCTTATAAATATGATCCATAGTGATATTGTCATCTACAAAGTAGATAGGCAACTCAGTTTCACCAGTGATTGAATATATCTTGTGCTGTTCCATAGAGAGGTTATTCTCACCTTGAATGATTAATACAGCACCTTGTTTCACTTCCCTTCCATCAAAAGGTTTTCCTGTAGCTACAGCACAGGCAAGGTTAAGAGTAAGAGTTGACTTGAAGGACTTAGAAGGTGCTCCAATAACCCCTACTGAGTTATTCTCCCACAGATCTTCAATTAACCAAAAGTCCGTAGGATCAAAAGGCTCAATCTCATCAACACGCTTGATATTGACTTTACCTTTCTGTGGCTTCTTACCTCTTAACTCAGTATCTTCAAGCCTTACAATTCCCTTAGGAGCTTTACTTAAACGCTTCAGTGAGGCTCTATCTTCAAGCTCTTCCTCAATCTCTTTAGCTTCATCCTCAACCTTAGCATAAACTCTATTTACCTCAGAATCTACGTTCTTTTCTGTGAACTTAGCCATTGAATCAGGAGCATTTAGAAGCACAAATTTCACTTCTTCCTTGCTTGCTCCATTGATGAACATTTTGCTCTCAATGTTCCAAGCCCATTCTGATCTGTCTGATCCTAGAGTGTTATTGAACTCTTGCTTCACAGAATATTCAAGTAGTAACTCTTCTAGATCATATTCTTTATATTCTATAGGCTCATTATTTACTATTGTGCTTTCTGTGATATCTACATCTTTTAGATGCTTGATAATTTCACGCTTCCTGTACACTGTACCTTTGCCTTGCATACCTGAGACTTTGAAAGTACTAGCATACTTGTGATTACATGTTCCTGGAATACGGTATAAATGCACAATGTCAGAACCACAAGGATCAAAGTCATATTTCTTTATCAGTTTTTTACAAATGATTTCTTGCTCTTGTGGAGTTACTTTATTATCTAAAACCCAAACTCCTTGGAACTTTCCTGGGCTTGTTTCCCAAAAATAACTAGGGGGAAGATCTTCAGGAATAGGTACTCCATCAATGTCTTGTGCGATAATAAAGCTATCTTTTGCCTTAACTTTTTTACGATCTCCTCCCTCACAAGGAGTAAAGCAGATATAAAGATCATACTTATCTCTTAAGGCTTTCACCTGTGAAGGAATAAGTTTAATTTTATAGTGAAATTGCTCAAAATCTCTAGCAAACACATTCTCAGGATGCTTTTGATTGTAAAATGTTTTATTTACAGCAAAAGGAATTAGGTCATCTTCTGTAAAATTTCTTCTTAGAAGATCTAAAAATTCTTTGCTCATTTATTCAATAAACCTCCACTCATTCACAGGTTTGTGTTTAAACCTTTCAGGTAATTCTCCGAATAATACACTGTAAGGATACCATAAGATATCACCTAACCTAGAAGAAGCTTCTTTCAAGTAACTTTTAAGTGAGTTAATAAATCTTTTTGATTTTCCTTTAATAATCTCTAAGATATTACAGTCTACATATGCAAGAGACTCCTGTACATCAAAACTTTCATTACACAAGCATTTATCCTTATTAACTTTAATCAATCTAAAGTATCTTTCATCTGATGCTTTCTCAGTGATGAACCCTAGCACAGAAAGTTGATCTAGAGCTTTATAAACAGTTCTACGATCTTTAATGCTTGTCATCTCCATCACATTTACTGTGTTCAAATACTGTTGTCTAGGCATACCTAGATATATATAACTTGACCACAGAAAAGCAAGTACTAGGGCTGTTTTTAAGCTCATTCCATAAAGCATAACCCATCCAAGGTTAAGGTTTAGGTAGTCTTTAGCTTTTCCATTTTCATCATAATTAAAACTATCATAGTAAAGGCTAGTATTTACTTTGTAGTTTCTTTTCTTTGAAAATTTCAATCCATCATATCCTAGAAGGTAGCTTTTATTCTCAGCAATTCCTAGATCCACTAAATTAGTTAGATATCTTGTAAGCTGTGATGAAGACACAGGAAAAACCTCTTGCAATTTCTCAGTACTGTAATTGAATATCATTGTTTCATCCTCTGTGTGACTAGCACAGAAAGCATAGAATAGACACTCATTGATTGAGTTGAAAGGATTATCGTGCAAAAGGTTTATAGGAATTTTAATATACATCAACATTTTCTCCTAACATTTATTTTTCCATTCTTTTAGTGTAACCCTATTTTAGCACAATGAATTTTAAAAAGCAACACTTTTCTTTAAAATTTTTAAATTTATTTTCCTAGTTTCCTAGTAGTTATATACTTAGTAGTTAAGTAACTATATATTATATAAATAAAGTATAATTATATATATAAATCATTAATGCTCAGATAAAATAAGGTTAGTAAAACCCATCTATGCTCAGATAAAGAATTTCAATTAAATATCACAAATTTGTAAATTTTAGGTTTATCCTGTTGACAATTTTACATCTTGTGATATAATCATATTATAGCTCCTGACAGCTATATTCCGTTTTTTTAAAGTGTAATGAAAGAGATCTTCAATGAGGAAGGTCTTTTTCTTTTTACCTAACCTCCTAAAATATGAAAGCAATCATCTGCATCAAGATACAATCCTGAAAGAATCTCAGCTGTACCAAATTTCTTGTATTTACTATCCTCTGATGTATTGGCATAGAAACGTATTCCTACATCTTCCAACTCCCCTGTGTTTATGTTCATTCCTGAAATTTCTTTAAAATCTTCAAATTTTAATGAAAAGACAAAACACATCATTGCTATTGTGAAAGAATAAGCACTTTTAGCCATTTCACCACTTCCAAAATTAGAGTAAGTTCCTGAAAAGGCTATATCTTCACCTTCCTGATAGTAATAAATACGTGTGGAAGGAATTAGGTTATATTCTTCATCTAAACAGTAAAATTTCAGCATTTTATAACCTACAGCATCTAAAATTTTAGGAGTATCACTTCCTGTTTTCCTTTTAGCATGACAAGAACCACAGAAAGCCCACTTTTTAGAAATATCTTCAATTTTATCATCAAAATAATCATAAATTAAGGTTCTGTAGTGATAACCTTTATGAAAATTAGGTTCACCTGTGTAGTAGTTTTCAAACCATGCTTTCACTTCTCCCCATACCTTCAAATGATCCTCTTTAAAGTCTACATTTTGGTTTGTAAGCTGTTTTTTAAGGCTAGGTGTATTATTCCCTTCCTCATACACAAAACCGGTGTAATAGTCCTCTAAAAGTGCCTTAAAAGTGATATTAGAGAATCTTTCTATTCCTTTTGAGTCTCTAAAGAAATGATGAGCTTTTTCTTCAGCTTCCATTCTCTTATATTCAACCAGCTGTGCTTTAATATCCTCTAAAGGGCTAAAATATACAAGATTAGGATAGATAACATCTTTTCCATAGGCATTTAATATTTCATTTGTGTAGTTGGTTTCAATGAACCTGATTAAATCACCGTAAGAATAAGTTAAAGCATCCATGATACCATTATCTTTAACTCTTCCTACTAGCCTATTTTTAATAATATAGTCACATATAGGGTCTCTATAGAGCTTTCCTAGTGACTCTCTTAATGCTCTTTTTTGTATTTCCTGTAATGGTTTAAAGTATTTATAACCTTTCAACTCATCAGGATTTAGATTTTCCTGTAAGTATTTCAGCGTTTCTGAATAACTTCTCTTGATTTTAACTTTATTCATATAGACTCAACCCCCTAACTCCTATTAAGGAATTATCTAAATAGAATTTTCTTCCTGTGATTAGTACCCCTTTAGTGATCCCTTTTTTCTTTAATGCTTCTGCTGTGATCTTGCTTACAATGATATATTGATTATTTTCTATTAAGCTTTTAATCACAGGTAAGGGGTCTGTGATAGTATAATCAATAATATCAATAGGTACTCCCTCAAGTTCCTTGATAGTTTTGTAGCTTGTATATGCTCTTAGGGTAAGCTTACTTTTTGGAATAATCTTATAAACGTTACCCTTATGATCACATATATTGATATTGTGACCTGTTAAGTTAATCATTTAATCCTCCTAGATAAAATTTTAAGTTTTCAGGAATAAGAAGAGGCTGGAAAGTACCTGTGTTAATGTATTTCAGCCTTACTTCTTCCCCTAGCTTGTTCAAAATAAAATAATCGTGACTATTTTCATAAGCTTTAATCAAAATAACCTTGTCACCTTTCTCTAACCAATCCCAGGACTCCCCAAGGGTGTATACCCCTAGAAAGTCTAAATAGGGAGCATGAAAGTAGTTATTTTGCTCAATGAATTGTATAACCTTATCTACTGTTTCCTGGATCATAACTTGTGAGCTTCACTTGTGATATCTACAAAAGTCCATAGAACATATACAGCACAGTAGAAGAGAAGGAACAAGCGAAAAGAATAGTCTAATGCTGGATGCAATGCAATAGAAAAGATTACAAAGACATTTGAGTAATAGATAAATAATTTTTTAAAGTTTAGTTTGCGTTTTTTAGTGTTTTTCATTTTAGTTTTCTCCTTAATAGTCAGTTTCACCAATTTTTTCAAAGTTTTCTTTATTTAACTGGAATAGCTTACAAGCTTCATTCAAAATTTCATCATCTGAATCCATTTCTTCCATATAGTAAAATTCTGTTGAGTGATCCTGGTTCAGTGGATCTTCATAGTATTCAATAATGCACTTTTCATACCAATTAGTAGGGTATTCAGGATTTAAGTTTTTAACAAAATATAGTCTTTCTCCTGTTTCAAGATTTTCAAATATAGGGTAAGTCATTTTAATTCTCCTTGATTAGTTTTTCAATTAGTTTTGCTGTTTCCCACTTATCAGTTGTACTATAAAATTTTCCTTTATGGTAAAACCCTTCATAAATATCCCAAAAACGGGAATTAAGTGTAAATGTAAGGTATGTAAAAATTTCTACCAAACTTTCAGTCTTATATAGTGTAAGGATAGCTTCCTTAGTACCTCCCACAAGGTAGATACATGCTTTTTTCTTATAAATAACTAATTTTAACATTTTAAATTTCTCCAATGATTTTAATTTATTGTATCTTTATCAGTGTAGTAAATATCACCTATTTTATAAAGGTCATAGTCACTAGGGTGTACGTGTATTTTATGTTCTTTTTGTGTTTGAGAATCCCACAAGATGAATTGTAAGTATTCTCCGTCATCAGTCTTCCCCACAATTTCACAGTCTGAAGGATTAGGGTTTTTCACTATAGTTTCTTGTTTTTCTTTCTCTAATCTATCATAAATATTAGATAGATCATTACCAGCCTTGAAAATGAACATTATAGCAAATGTACTGAAGAAAATTCCTATATAGAGTATATTCAGTAAAATCCTGTTAAATCTTTCCATTGTAAACCTTCCCAATTATAGATAACTTCCAAACATTTTCGGCTACTGTAATAACTAACTTGCTCTTTTTGGCTTCTGACCAAATAACAAGCTTGTGATCTCCATTTTCAATATAAGCATCTAGAATTTGCTTGTCTTTAAGCGTGTAGTTTTGTACAAATTCCTGCTTTTCTTGCTCTTTTTGTGTAAAAGTGGTTACTTTAGCAAGTGTGTAGATATTTAAACCTAACACACAAGCTAGTAGAATAGTAAATAGTGCTTTTTTCATGATTTTCTCCTTAAATGATATAATCTTCTAGTGTTTTCTTTCCTACAAATTGAACTTTTGTAACAAATTGGTCTGTAGATGGTTTGTAACTTACATAAAAGTCATTTCTTCCACAGTAATCAAATAATTGTACTAATGCATCACGATCAGACTTACTTTGTCCATAGATATGGGAAACAAGTGGGAAAGTACTGAATTGTTCTAAAATAATGATGTTAGTTCCCCAATGGTCAAGCTCAAAAGTATCTGTATCTTTGTTGTAACGTGCTTGCCATTGACTTTGCAAGCCTCCTCCACAATAGTACATCATACGCCCATTTTTATTGGCGAATCCTTTAGATACTGCTTTTTCAATGATATTTTGTAGTGTTTTAGACATTTTTATTTCTCCTGGATTTTAAAATTTAAATTAAAGTGTAACCGTTGTTTCCAAGTTACCAAGGCGATTTAGTATTTTATCAAATTATGTTATACCACTCTTCATCAGTCATTTTATGGTATCCTCTAGCTTCCATTTGATCTTTCATTTTTCGGATATCTCTTTGTAGCATATTCATTGAGTGGATGTACTCAGCCTTATGAAGACTTACAACAGTGCTATGAGATTGTCCATAGAAGTAAGTACCATTCTCATGGTCAATCATGATAAACAAACGATAACCGTAAGTGCTCATCTTTGAAGCGAATAATTCAGCGTTTTGATATTGAAATTTGTAGCCCATTTTGACTACCTCCTATGATTTTAATGTTAGAGATTTTGCTTTTGGCTTGTCTCACAAGTCCTATGCTCCTTATCCTAAAGAAGGTAGTAACTTGAATCTTGATAGCTCCTAGGTTGTATCTCTTCCAACCCTATGCCTTTCCAACCCTTGCAAGTTGGAAGAATAGCTTTACTATTAAAGGCTTATCTTGTGAAAATTCCAGAATTAAAGATATGTTCAGTTTTTCCTTTAAGGAATAGTGAGAAAATGCTTCTAGCAGAGCTTTCTGCTCCTTGTCTTGTTTTATATACTTTAGCTTCTGATAAGTCTCTAGTCAACTCTAGTTCTTTTGTTTTAGCATTGTAGCTTTTAACATAAACGTTATATGCCTTTTGTACTGATACTAATTTAATTTTTTCCATTGTGGATCTCCTATGTTTTTAATTTTTAGGTTGTATCTCTCTCAACCTCACATTATAAGTATACCATGAAGAGAAATAAAAGTCAACCCTTTTTTAACAAAATTTTTAGAAAAATTTATTTTTCTTTTAAAATTTTTAGCTTTTCATCAATTATATTTTTAATTTTATCTATTCATAATTAGAAAGTGAGTGAGCAAGAAAGAGGAAGAAAGAAAGAAGAAAAGAAAGTAAGTTATTGCTTGTAAAGTAAACCCTTTTTTGATATAATGATAGTAGAGAATTATAACTTAAGGAGAATGATAATAATGGTAAAGATTATAGAGATTAGTAATAATCACAAGCAATCAATCAGGATTGAGGGTAATGTACTCACCTATAAGGAAGGTAGAAAGAAGAGGACTTCTGTACTCTACTCTCATATGGTAGATGAAGAAGACCTAATACTAATCACAGGGGGTAATAGCTACCAAGTTATTATTGATAATGCTTCTATGTACAGTAAACATATCAAACAGGCTCTTCGTGGACTAGAGGGTGATAAGGTAGTGATATACAGTAGCTACAGTATTAATAAGCGTTGGGAGGATTAAGGCAATCATTTAATGGTTGCTTTTTTGTATGGTGTAGTGGTAGGGTAGATAGTACAGTTAGGTAATGGAGGTTAAGGTGGGTTAAGAATAAAATTAAGCTATGTTAATTTTTTTGTTAAGCTATGTTAATTTTTTCTAATTTCCCCTTCCATTGATACAAAGAGGGTTATGTTTGTTGCAAGTAAAAAAGGTAATTTTGTTAGGTCGATTAAAAAATGAGGAGGCAGGGAGGGAGGCTTGATTTCTCTATTGACCAGTATATTTTTATCCTTAAAAATAGGGTTGGTAGATTACTACTTCCTTAGAGCCTCAATTGTTTGTAGGCTTACCTATTCACCAGCATAAAAATGTAGTTAATTTTAGGGTTTAAAGTTACTTCTTACTTACTCCCTCAAGGGTTACATCATTACCTTCCTAAATTATCATTACTACATAAAAAGAAGGTTGAAAATTATCTTCCTGAAAATACCAGCATAATTTTATAAGGTTAATTTAGGGTTTATAAACAGTTACCTAGGTAAAATTAAAAGGGTAACTTAAATGTCACCCTACTAGATTAGAATGAAGGAGTTCCTTCAGTTTCCTTTAAAAATTTACTATGACTAATTGCTATTGACCTCTCAGGATTAGCATGACCTTTCTCACCATAGAAAGGATTGGCTATATGCTTCTCAAGGCTAAGGATTAATGAGTTAAAGAGGAATCTCCTTGTGTCCATACCTGCCTTGCTACAGATTAGTTCCATACGAGGTGTTACTGTGTCAGACTTGATGCTAAAGCATGAATAATACTCAATAGGAGTAAGGTTATAAAGGCTTAACCATTCGTCTAAGGTTTGAAGCTTATCTTTCATGATAATCTTTCTTGTGACCATCTTTGTGAAGTTAGCGTTGAATCTAAACTTGGCTGTGAAGTCCTCTGTGGTAAAGTAGCGGTTAAGGTAGCGTGAATATCTATCTCGGTATCTATCCATCCTCTTTGTGCTTAATGCTACAAACTTACCATAAGCTCTAGGGCTAATTACTTTCTTGAAGAAAAGCATCTCCTGTGAAGTTCTAGGCATAAACTTCTTGTGGTCTAAGCTTAGGAAGAATCTAAAAGGAATAGGATTGTAATATTCATAATCCTCAATGCTCACTCTGTGAAAGTAGTTATACTTAGCACTATAGAGGAAGTTGGCTACTGCTTGTGCTCCATTTTCTTTATACACAAGATCAACCAATTCCATTCCCTTATAGGTCATGCTCATTAGGTCAAAATAAAGCTTTCCTAGCTCACTGTGACTTAACTCTTCTGTGCACAGGTGATAGTAGTCTCTAAGAGGGCTTCTAGAGTATTCTATCTCTGTGATATCATCACCATAGTGCAATTTCACAAGGTCTTTAACATTCTGCTTTAGGCTTCCATTGGCTACTCTCTTTCCTTCCAATTCCACAGAAGCTTGAAAGTATTCCTCTGAGATGATATTGTTTCCTGGATGTCTATCTTTACTGAAGTAGAGGTTAAAAATTTTACTGTACATTTATATACTCCTTTGGCTAGCTAAGGATTATTTTAGCACAGTGAACGATTATAGTCAAGAGGGTAAAAGAAATTATTTTCCTAAAATATCTATCTGAGCATAAATGATTTATATATATAATTTAACTTAATACTTACTACTTAGTTACTAAGTTACTTAACTACTAAGATACTAAGTTAGTAGTTACTAAGTAAGTATATAAGCATTAATGATTAGTATATATAATTAAACTACTTAGTTACTAAGTTAGTAGTTAAGTATTAAGTACTTAATGATTAATGTTAAGTAAGTTAATTATATATATAAATCATTTGTGTACAGATAAAACAAAAAAGGGTTATTGACAGATTTTCACTCTTGTGCTAAAATCATTAGCATGAAAATCTTAAGTTTAGATCTAAGCACAAAAAGTTCAGGATATGCAGTTTTTGAAGATGAAAAATTAATTGATTATGGTGTGATTAAAAGCACAGACAAAGACCTTCTTGTGAGAGGTAACTACATGGCAGAGTTTGTGAGATTACTCTGTGAGAAATATGGCAAGTTTGATTTAGTCGGAATTGAAGAGTTAAAAATTTTAAGTAATCAGGAAACTCTTGTGAAATTAGCACAGGTGCAAGGTATGGTTTTAAGAGAGCTTAAGGATCAAGAGGTTAAGTTTGTATTCCCAACTGTGTGGAGAAAAGAATTTAAGCTAAACGGTAAGAGAGCTGATGCAAAAGCTAAGGCTATTGAGCTTTGTGGAGAGCTTGGTTATGAAGTTGAATGTGATGATGATGCAGAAGCAATACTTTTAGGAATTTATTTCCAAAAAGGGGTTGACAAGGAAACCCTAATCTGATATACTAATTATCAGGCACACCTATTCCTTTCTGTGTGCTAGGATAGATTGCTCATTGTGAGCGGTGTTTTGTTCCACGGTGAGAGGTTTTTGTTGATATTTTTCCCTTTCACCTCCCTCTGCCCTTGTAGCCAAGTGATAAGGCAACTGGTTGCAACCCAGTGAGCGTAGGTTTAAATCCTATCAGGGGCTTACACGCGTAGGGTAACTTGTTCTCATGTTACCCATTTAGCACAGCGTAACCACACAGGTCTTCTAAACCTGTCTCATAAAACTGTGGGAAGGACGAGTCGAGGTTCAATTCCTCCGCTGTGTATATCAAATTTTGGAGGTTTGCTAGTATGGCTAGAACTGGTAAACTTTACTCTGAAACAATGCGAGAACTCAGTCTTTTGGATGAGGATTCACTAAAGCTTTATCAAATGCGTTGGGGTCTTATTGACGTAGATGAAGTTCTTGTGACCAAAGTTGGTTTTGAGGTATATAACTCAATTCCTCCTGCAACTCCTGTGGCTAAAAATGCTATGCTTCAAATTATGGCTAGTTTTGAAGATAACTATGAGCGTAAGGAGTGGGCTGACCGTATTGAGGGTAAAGCAACTCAAACTACTGTCAATGTCAACCACGATACCAAGGATGGTGTTGAGGAGCTTAAGAACTACACTAAAGCTAAGCTTGATGAGTTGTTTGGAGATATGAATGACTAAGAAGAACCCTAGAAATAAGGTTTTTGATAGCTATTATCCTGATCTTTTGGTTTTATTAGAGACATTTGCATCCTCAGTGATCTATGATGGTGATTATTTGACTGCTGAAGATGCTGTCATTGACTACCTTGTGGATATGTACTCTTCGACATTCCTAGATGAGATTGATTACATCTTGGATGCCTTAGGGTACAACATCTATCCACAGGATCTAATAAACCTGAGAAATGGTGTTGATACTTCTTCTTTTGTGAGAAGTAATCGTGGAAGACTAAGAGAGATTCTTGATGGTCATGTAAAAGACCTTAAGAAGCTTGTGAATGAAAACAAGGACACTCAGAGCAAGGAAGATATCTTCCAGTCCTATTGGTCTAACATTGACCGTCTTGCTTTAAGTGAGACACAGATGGGAATTGAGAAAGCTTCTGTGCAAAGTGCTAAACTCTTTGGAGACATCACAGGTGAACAGCTCATGAAAACATGGAATGCTGTAGGTGATAAGCGAACATGCCCTATCTGTAAGGCTATGGATGGTTTGACCATTCCTGTGGATGAAAGCTTCCAGGCTGTAGCTCCTTCAGTTCAGATCTCAGAAAGTCTTGATTACACAGGAGGAGATACTGTTTATGCACATCCAAGATGCAGATGTTGGGTTACTTACTCAAAAGCGTAAGGTTTTATCCAACAAGGAGAAGCTATCAATCCTTTTGGATCAAGTAACTCCACAGGATCAACTTAAAGATGCTGTGAAGGGAAAAATACCAAAACACTTTAAGCGAAATACCATTCGTGAGAGGTTTGGTTTTGAAAAAGAATTAGAATATTACAAGCTTGGGTTCACCACAGCATTATCTGAGTTTAACTTAGAGCTATGGTGGTCTCAAGCTGTGCAATTTGGAGCGTTCCTTAGTGGAGACTTCAAAACAGGATACTGTGTGGCTACTCCTCGGTATGGTAAGTCATTCCTCTGTGGTATTATGTCAAATCATTTTGCCTATGAAGGTGAGAATTGCTATGCTGTAGGATCAACACAAGAGTATTCAGGAATTATCATCCAGCATGCTAGGGAAATCCTAGTGAACGCTCACCCTGATGTGAAGGCTATGTTGTCCTTTGATGAAAAGGATGTCACCTCAGTGGATAAGCGACTAAAGCGTGGTTTATCATCATTCTCTAGTGAAGGGTTCACATTCAGAAATGGTGGTAAGTTAGAGGGTCTATCCGCAGGTAGTAACTATACTGATCCATCTAAAATCCATGTTATTGGTCGTGGAGGAAACATGTTTGGGGATGAAGCTTCTGACATCTCACCTATTGCCCTTGGTCACATGGGTCGTAGGGAATTTGAATCAGATGATGGTCGTAAGTTGATTATGTACCTAATCTCAAATCCTCGGTCATTGAATAGTTTTTATGACTTCATGACCAATGAAGAACTTGCTGATGATGAATTTGTTATGTGGCTGGATGTGGTTACAGCAATGGAGGAGGGAAGCATCAGGTACACCAAAGATGAGCTGATGAGATCTCAGTTCACAATTACAGAAGACTCTATTCGAGAAAACCTTCTGTGTGAGTTCCCTACTGAGAGATCTTCATTCTTTGATGCCTCACCTGATATTCTTGATGATTTTGACATGAAAGCAGAAGGCTTGGAGTTCTTCCTTGGAGTGGATAGTGCCTATAAAGGTGCGGACTCTATTCAGGTTACTATCTCTTCTGTGGACAAGTCTAATCACTTCACAGCTATTGATACAATGGACATTAAGCCTAAAGAGTGGATTGATGGAGTAACAGCTATTGAAATTGTCAATAAGATTGTGACCATTGCCAATCAACTCAATGTGAAGGCTATCGGCATAGATGCTGGTGGTGGAGCACATATTGTACAGCCTCTCAAGATGAGAAGGTTGTCAGGACAGCTTAAATGCCCTGTGTATGACATAAACTTTGGTGGTAAACCTACTGAGATCAAGATTATTGGTAAAGATCCTAGTGCTGAATATGCTTTCAACAGAAGGGCTGAAATGCACCTAATGTTGAGAGGTATGATGGAAGCACAGAGAGTCTCCTTTGTGAGAAAAGTGTGGGATGCTATTTCAAGGCAGATGTCATTTGTGTCTGAGGTTCAAAGACCTGAGGACAGAAAAGTTAAGATCAGACCTAAGGCAGAGATTAAGAAGCTACTCAGACAGTCTCCTGACGAACTGGATAGTGTATTGCTTTCTCTTCATGTGGCTGAGCTTTATTACTTAGGAGGGTCATAATGACTTGTGGAAAGTGTAAGAAAGATGACTGTGGTGGTCAATGTGCAATGGATAGGCACTTCCTTGCTGACTACAAGGACAGATTGATCTATTCAAGTACAGGATTCAGAGGAACATCTATCAATGAAAATCTAGAAGAGATTGAGCAACTGGCTCTTGATCTTCCTGATGTTGATTACATCCTAGATAACATTGTTAATTACATGTTCACTAACTCCCTTACTACAGATGACTTCAGTAAGGATAAGGAGTTGAGAAAATTCCTTTATGGTCATAATTTCAATGGACAACGAAACTATGATGTATTGAAGCAAGTAGCTAAAGGTTATAGAAAATATGGATACTATGGTATCCTAAACACAAAAGAAGGTCTTGTAGGTATTCATCCCAAGGATATTCTTGCTTGTGTGATTGATTACCCTAAGATGCCTGTATTAAGACAGAACTTGACTTATCTTATCAAGAAGGGTGACTACTACAGAACACCTTATGTACAGAAAACAGGAAACCCTAGAGTAGCATCTGACTACTCAGAGGATGATATCAAAGAAATCCTTAAGGATCCTGAGAAGTACAAGAATGATGTCATGGTTGTGACTAGTGATGAGTTCGCTTGTGTCAGACTAGACACATCACAGGTATTCTGTATGAGTCCTTTGCTTAAGGATAGAAAGCGTGTAGAGCTTATTCTGAATATCCTTAACCGTATGAACTATGATATTTCAAGAAATGGTATTGGTACTATCGCTTTACAAGCTAAAGATACCTTGGAAGAACAGATTGAGGAAAGTGTAGAGCAAGGTTCTGCTTTCTCTAGTGGAGAATTACTTGACATGGGTAGAACTGCTAAGGCAGAACGTACTCAGAAGATTGTTGAGGATATGAATGCTTTTGCTGAGAAACTTTCTGAGACTGAGTTCAATGATGCTATTGTATATTCAGGAAACTTCCAAAACCTTGAGCAACTAGAGCGTGATACTAAAGCAACTGACTTCCTGGACTACTTATCACAGTATGTTCCAGCTATTATCTGTCAGATGTTTGGAGTACCAGCTAGATTGTTTGACTTGAATAAAACAGTATCAAACATTGGTACTTACAGCATTATTGACAACGCTATGAAGAACACAATCATTCCAATGCGAGATCATTTCTTAGGACAGATTGTACACTTGCTTCAAAAATCTACAGGATTGAAAGAGCATATCAAGTTTGATAGTTATGAGTTTGCTAATAGCTACAACTACAATAATGACATTTACATCCTTGATGTGTATGAACGCTTGAAGAATATTGACCAACGGATGGCTGATGCTTACCTTGCTAAGAACTTGATTGTATAAGGAGTAAAAATGTCAGACAAAATTATGACGATTGAAGAGCTTGCTAAGATGCAGGAGAAAGTCATTGATGCAACTAAATCAGACGCACCTGTGGCTATTGAAACACCAACTACAAGCATTGTGAACGGTGATCCAACTAAGGTTCAATCTATTGAGCCTAAGAACTACACAGTGGAGTTATGGCTTCCTGTGACAAGTGAAACACCTACAACTGCTGAGCGTGTTATGGGTGGTACTGCTTACAAACAGCTTATCAATGCAGATCAGAAGTTTATCACTGCACGTATTGCACGTAAAGTACGTAACTATGCTTCTACAATCACTCTAGCATTTACGAACTTCAAAGAGGATGGAGACTCAGAGATCTACACTGTGGATGATCTGCTTAAAGTCTATGAAGTCTTTGATGATGATGTTATTGATGCTTGTGAGAAGCTTGTGGGTACTGTGTTAGGTATTCCTGACCACTTGATGCAATACATCACTGATACTTCACTGATGGACACTTGTACAAAGATTATTCAGAATAACCCTTCATTTTTTCAAGCTGGTTAGTTATCTAGTACGATATAACTGGGCTTGGGTTAATGGAAAGATAAAAGAGAAAGATGACTACCGTGGACTAGCTTATGAGGACATGGTAGCTATCAATCTTGATGACATAGAGGAAAAAGTCCTTGCTGTGGTTAAAGAGTACAGGATGGACTACCAGTATGTAGCAGATCAGATGTACTACCCTGATGTGACTGTTTATTATGCCAAGATGGTCAACAATAATGCTTTCAAGAGCTACAATGACTATCTTAACCTTGATGAAGAGTCAAAAGGTAAGTATGTTACTGATTGGGGAGTTCCTGAGCCTTATGCTTATGAACTTCTAACACCTGAGAAACAACAAAAGGCTATTGAAGCTAAAGATAAGCCTAGTACAAATTCCCTTAAGGACATGTACAGGCATGGAGGAAGATTAAATGACTGAAGTACTTGGTGATGTACTTGGATTCTTAGATACTAAGCGTAAAGAAATTATGCCTGAGTATGTACGCAATGGCAAACCTGTGTACACACTACGTAAATATGCAGACTTGACTGACCTTGATGCAGAAGTGCTTATCAATGGTGGTACAGAAAACGTAGCACAAAAGATCCCTACTATTGGGGTATCAGGTAATATGCTTCGTACCCCACGTACATCATATGCTGTGAATGTTGAAATCGCTTTTGACAATCGTGTGAAAGTATCTGACCAAGATTTAGGTGATGGTAAGACTGAAAAGGTATACACCTTTGTGGTTGACCAACGTGCTCTTATGGAACAATCTACTGGTCACATCTATGCAAACTACATTGTAGGCTTTGTGATTGGTAAAGGTAAAGGTGGTAAGCCTGAGGTTCGTGGTACTGTACACATCAAGGAAGATGAGTTCATCAATGACTTTGATGCTACATTCGATCCATTTGAGATGGAAGCTATCATGGACTTGATTAACCATTACAAGCTTGAGCATGGTACAGCCAAGGTTATTGATACTATCAAGTTTTAATTTAGTTGTGGTAGGGTTGACTCCCTACCTCTTTTTGTTATAATGTGAGTATAATTATGCAAGGAAGGAGCACGTTTAATGGCTACTATTAAAGTTCCTAAAATGAACCTCAAGATTGAAGTTGCAGGGGAAACTAAAACTTTCAAGTCACCTCTTGCTGAAACAATCTTAGCTCAAGTAAGACGAGTAGTTGTAGGGCATGAACAGATTCAATATTATGATGTTGATGAAAACAAGTTCAAGTCATTCACTTATTGCTGTGGTGATAAGTATGAATTTAACTATGAGCTTGAAGAAGTTCCACTTAAAGACACTGAAGTTGACTGTTATGGATTCCCTATCACTTATGCAGGAGATAAATAATGACAGAAGTAAAAACCGTAGGACAAACCTACCAAGAGTACTTGCGTGAAGTACGTGCAATACAGTTTGGTAGAGAGTCTGAAGTTATTTCTTCTATCACTGAAGGCACAACTGTTAAAGCTGTGGAGGCTGAGAAGCCTAATAAACAAACAAAGAAGAAGGTAGACAAGTAGTGAGTAAATTTAGAGTATCAAGGTTCCTGAAGCGTGACCTAGTTGCTAGAGTAAGTTTCTTGAATGATAAAGGTATTATCCAAAACTCACGAAAGTTCTTTGAATTTTATCCTGGTGACAACCAAGAGAGCGAAGGTTGGTATGAAACTACTGATGAAGTTCTCTTGGCTAGTCTAAAGGAGCAAACAGAACAGCTACCTTATTCACCTGAGACTGAGGCAGGACTCAAACAAGACAATGTTGAGTATGAGTATGCCTACTGTGCCTCATGTGGTGGTAAGAAAGTAAGAAAACTTAAATATAATTTGTTTGAGGTTATTGAATAATGCACATCAAGACACAGATTGCAGGAAAGATCATGAATGAGATCAATGACTACCTTGAAAGAAAAGATAGCCTTGATAACATCTTGAACTTATCCCAAGAAAGCACTGAAAAAGAGTGCCTATCTGTGAATAAGGTTGAAAACAGTGAAGGTTACATGACCTTGTTATCTGAAGGTTCTGTGCTCTATCAGGATGGTACTATTAGACTTTACTTGTGTAAGGGTACACTCAAGAACTGGTATGATAGCATTGATGAAACTTTTGAAGGTTATGTATCAACTGGTCACAGAGATCTCAATAGTTATCCTGTTAGAGAAGGTTATTTCAGAAAGAGTGACCTTAAATTGGTTCAGGATGACAATGGTAGATATGATCTACTGGTTAAACCTCATGTCAATACACAACTAAGCAATGTTAAGGATATTATTCTTCAAGATGAGCCTTTTGCAATCTCATCTGAGTTCCTGTGGTATCACAAAGATATTGGGGATGATGATATTGAAGAATATGCAAAACTCATTGCTTATAATGTGGAACATGGCGGTGATATTGATGTACCTATCACAGATAAGGTAGAGATTACTGGTTTCTCTTTTGTAGGGAATCCTGGTAATGCTAAGAGTGGTGGATATGATCCATCCTTACTAGTAAGAAATGAGGAAGAACACTTGAAGAATAAAGAAATTCTTGAAAAAGTACTTGCTCACCTTTCTGCTCAAGTAGAACCTGAGGAAGTTAAAGAGGATGAAGTCCTTGAAGAAGCTCCTGTGGTTGAAGAAGAGCCTAAAGCTGAAGAAGCTGAAGAAAAGGTAGAGGAAGCTACTGAAGAGCCTAAAGAAGAAGAGGCTAAATCAGAAGAGTCTCAAGCATTGGCACAAGCTATTGAAGCTATTGAGGCATTGACTGCTGAAAATGAAGCTCTTAAAGCTGAAATTGCTACTAAAGATGCTATTATTGCAGAAAAAGAAGCTAATGAAAGTGTTGTAGAAGGACAACTTTCTAAACTAGCTGTGTTGCTTGACAAAGCAAACCCTGTGGTAGAGAAAGCTTCTAAAGTAGAAGAAGAACAACCTAAGAACCGTTTTGGACGTGTTCGTTTTGGAGGACAATAAATTGACTAAAGTAAATTTTGATATTTTGCTTGGTGAAGCTATTGATAACTTGTATGAGCGTACTAAAGCTCAACTAGCTAACAAAGAAAACTTCACTAATGAAGATGGTAAGATTCCTTTCGGTATCTCACGTGACTGGTCTAAAGCTCAACCTTCACTTCGTGAAGTTGGTATGGATGATGAGTTGGTAAACGATATCCTTAAACGTTTTGAACAATCATCTTTTGGGGCTTTACGCCAAGCTAAAAATGGTGACTGGATCATGGAAGGTATCACTTGGGGTACTAAAGCTCCTGACTTTGCTAATGATACTTCAGATGCCTGCTGTTTCACTGAGAAATTCACTATGCAAGCAACTGGTGATGCTACTCCTGTACGTTACCTCTGTTTCAAAGACTGTGAAACTCGTCTTGACCGCTTGATGAAAGACAAAATGCACTTCAAACAAGGAGATCTTATCAACATCTTCCAACGTTTGGGTATGTCTTATGAAGAAGCTGAACAGTTCATGGCTTGGTACACATTTGCCTTTATCGTTCAACGTCATATCGTTCAAGGTATGTTGAACT
>ERZ773214.82-NODE-82-length-62508-cov-7.513602_pt1 | contig 62508 bp, 63 predicted proteins | sample MGYA00511238_ERZ773214 | MGnify/ENA primary metagenome ERZ773214 (study PRJEB29015, sample SAMEA2738157) | human oral metagenome | biome: human oral; feature: human-associated habitat; material: saliva | place: China | collected 2259 ... | reverse complement strand
GGAAACTTACACTGCACTACTGGCAGATTGACTCTAGTTATTTCACCCTATTAGGAGATGAAAACGGGCTTTTCGAGCTCACCGACACCACAGGGGTGGTGTATCGGTTTAAACCGCATGTAGAACCGTGCCGGTATCTGGGTTCTCAGGTGGCGTTCCGGCTGGATTATGGGTATTGGGCTGATCCGAATAATAGTGAGGATGCTGAAATACTCGTGCAGTATATTCGGGAAAAATTGTGGGTGCAGCGTCTTTTAGAGGTGCCCACTGTTTCGGGGTTAGCCCACGAGGGGTACGGGAAAGAGTACAGGCCTGCTGGTGGTCCTGATTTCGGGACTGAGTTCCGTAGTAGGCAGAGCGCCTCGGGAGATTTCACGTGGGCTAAAAACTTCGTCCTCACCTAAGCCTATAGCTTTCTAGACACAAGGTGCACAACAGAAAACCCGCCAGGTCTTAGAGTTCTAAGACCCAGCGGGTTTAGCTATGCGGTGGTGGAGGGATTTGAACCCTCGTTGGCTGTTACACCAAACATCATTTCGAGTGATGCACCTTCGGCCGCTCGGACACACCACCAATAGGATATGATTCTACCGCATCCGCCCCAAGGGGGCAAAAACTCCACCCCCTTGCTCGGTTCCATCCAAGGTGTTGGGGACGCCCCTCAAATCCTTAGTGACAAGCGCATCGTACCGCTTATTCTGCCTGAGGATCTTAGTTCCTCACCCAGGGGGTTTAGCCTTCAGTCGAGAGCGAACCCATAGCGGCTGTGCACCCCAATATCGCCTGAAAGCCGCATCCGTCAGTGCCGAATATAGCCGTCAAATACCAGCATGACCGCACGGGTGGAGTCCTCGATGCTACGCTGCACCCCGTGTATCTCCCGGTCCATCGCCAGCATAAAAGTAGCACCAAAAATAGAAAGCGCCAACGCACGTGTATCCTGGGCGGTATCGATCGTGTAGCGGCTGCGCAGGGCGCGTACCTGCGACTCTATGAAATCCAGGATTTCTTGGCGGTTGTCCACCATTGAGTCGGTCCAGGCGTCCAGCCCCTTCCACACTTCGCTCACCCAGAGCCTGGTGAATCCTCGGTGTTCGTGCAGATAGGTGAGCGCCGTGGAGATGCTTTTGCGCAGCCCTTCGCGCGGGTCGCTCTGAGCGACGGAAGCTTCGCTCATGCTCTCCACGAGCAGGTGCGTGCCGTATTGCAGAAGCCGGTCGATCATGGTTTTCTTCGACCCGAAGTTGTAGTACACGGTGCCTTTGGAGACCCCGGCGCGCTGGGCGACCTCTTCAATGCTCACGTGGGCACTTCCCCGATGCTCTATGATCTCCATCGTGGCGGTGAAGAGTTTGCGTTGGGTTTTGCCGGTGCGGCCCGGTCGGCGTGCGGGGTTCGGCGTATCGGGCATGGGGATGGTTCCCTTCGTGGCGGTTGCTGTTCTCTCCATACTAAGGCCCTACACCGTGATTTCGGGGATTAGTTTTTTCAGGGACCAGATGCGGTCGCGGCGGGTTCCCAGGTATCCCAGCACCAGACCGGCGGCGCCCCACAGCAGCAGGTACATCATGATCGGCATCAGGCTGGATTCGTTGATGCCGTAGCTGAGCCTGCGCATACCGGTGACGGCGTAGCCCATGGGGAAGAAGTCGTGCATCCACCTCATGGCGTGCGGCAGGGTTTCGTAGGGCATGGTGCCGCCCGCCGTGATGAGCTGCAGGATCATGATAATCAGGGCTATGAGCTTGCCGGGCGAGCCGAAGAACACCACCACGCCGTGAATGAACAGGGTGAAGATCGTTGCGACGAAGCAGAGGAAGAGGAAGGCAAGCCACGGATGCGCCATCTGGAATCCGAGCCCGAATTTCACTGCCGCGAACATGAGTACTGCCTGGGCGATACCGATCAGTCCGAACGGCAGCCAGCTTCCTAGGATGATGCGCGCTGTCGGTGCCTTTGAGGCCAGTGCACGGTTGTTGAGCGGGCGCAGGGTTTGCACGAGCATCAGGCCGCCGATCCACAGGGCTAGGCACATGAAGAACGGTCCCATACCCTCGCCGTAATTACGTCCGTTGGCTAGGGAACTGTGTTCGAGGTCCACGGGTGAGGACATGACGGAGGCTACGTCTTTTTGCTGTTCTTCGTTCAGGTTGGGGATTTGGCGGGTGCCGTTTTGCAGTCCGGTGGAGAGCTGCCCGGTTCCGTCTTTGAGGTGTCCCGTGCCGTCGGCGATTTGGCCGGTGCTGCTGTTGAGTTTTCCGGTGCCATCGGCAAGCTGGGACGACCCATCCTGCAGTGTGGTTGCGCCGTCGTGCAGTTTATTTTGGCCGTCTACGGCTTCTTTTTCGCCATCGGCAAGCTGCTGTGCGCCGTTGTGCAGGTTTCCGGTACCGTTTTTGAGTTCGCCGGTGCCCTCGGCCAGTTGGGATGCTCCATTATTGAGGGTGGAGGCACCATCGGCAACTTTCCCGGTGCCGTCGGCGAGTTTAGCTGAACCGTCCGCTAGGGTGGTTGCCCCGGAATCGAGTTTGGTGATGCCGTCGCGCAGTGTTCCGGCACCCTGCGCTACCGCCGTGGCGCCGGAGTCGAGCTTATCCACCCCGTCAATCAGGGTACTGAGTTTTTGCGCTGCAGCGGATTCCCCGGTGGCCACACAGTTGTCATTTTTGAGGGTTTGCAGCTTCGCCAACACATCTGAACCGGCTTGTCCGTGCTGCGCCAGATGGTTTTTGAGTGCCTGATCGTTCGCGGATGCTACAGCCGATTTCGTCTGTTCGGAATTGATGTTGGCGACGATCGCGTCGGCAGTTTCCTGGCTGATGGAGCCGGATTCGACGAGAGGCGCTAGTTTCTGCCGGGTATCTTCGGCAACCTTAGACACCACCGTATTTGACAGATCTGTGCCAAAATCCCCGCTTGGGGCGGAGGTGTCGATCGAGTTCAGGTTTTGGCACATGGCGGTGAGCGTTCCGGGAAGTTGACGCACCCCGTCCTGATCCAGTGCATTCTTGAGCGAATGCGTTCCGTCGGCGACCTGCTGGGCACCTTGGGCGAGGTCGTTCGCGCCTTTCTTAAGGCTGCCGGTGCCGTTTGCGAGGGCTGCGGAGCCATCCGCCAGCTGGGAAGCGCCGTTATGCGCGTCAGAGGCACCGTTGGCCAGGGTTGATGATCCGTCAGCGAGCTTGACCGCACCGTCATTGACTTTTCCGGCACCCTGGTTGAGGGTGCCCGCGCCGTCAGCCAACTGGGACGAACCGTCGGCGAGCTTATTTTGCCCTTCGATGAGCCTACTGGAACCATCCACCAACTGCTCAGACCCGTCCGCGAGCTTGACGGCACCATCGTTGAGGGTTCCGGTTCCGTCAGCGAGTTGGGTCATCGCATCGGAAAGTTTGACGGTGTTCGCGTTGATTTTGTCGGCGCCGTCGGCTGCCTCATTCATTTTGCCGTGAATGGTCGTGAAGCTTGCCAGCAGAGTGTTCGCCGTCTTATCCCCCACCTTGGAGGCTACGGAATCCCGCACGGCTGTTCCCGCCTTCGTCACGATGTTGGTGAGCACATAGTTATTGGCGTCGTTCGTGATAATTTCCAGCCCGGCGGCCTGCGGGTTAATGGGACCGGTGTTGCCTTTCTCATCAGGTTTGAACGAGCCGGTACTCACGAGCCTGGCCGAGAAGTCTTTCGGAATCACGAGCGCAAAATCATAGGTCCCGTCGCTGACGCCTTGGACGGCCTTATCACGGGTCTCTACGCTCTTCCAGTCGAAGGTTCCCGCATCCAGCAGGCTCTTTTTGACATCCGCACCGGTGTTCAGATCGTTACCGGAGGCATCTTTCGCGCCCTCGTCTTCCACCACGAGTGCGCCCACAATACCGTTCACATTCCCGTAGGCATCCCAGTTGCCGTACAGGTACAGTGAACCGTACAGCAGCGGGATACACGACATAGCAAAAAGCACCAGTACCGGAAGCACTCCGGAGGTTAGACGCTTAAGTTCGACGAGCGCAACACGAACTACACTCACAGTTACTGTTCCTTCTCTGCTGGATTCTTCGGGTTTGATAATTCTTCGAGCTGTTCTTCGTGGTCTTCGAGGAGAGACTCGGATACTTCGGATGCGTTCACCGCCGAGTCTTCCTGCGGTGACCGGACGGTCTGTACCTTCTCACCCGGATCCTCGCTCTCTAGCGTCTCGCGATCGTTCGGGTCGCCATGATCGTCGTGGTGGTCGCCGCCGAGCAGGTCATCCAGAGACGAGTCGGTTTCCTCACGCGCGATGGTAAGGCGGTTGCTCTCGCGCGCATCCTGCGGGGTTTCTTCAAGGTCTTCGTGGGCGTCACCAACCACGGCAGTTTTGCCGTCCCAGCTTTCGGAAATATGCGGAACTACGGCGATCACGGCACGCGGATCGTCTTCGTTTTCGGCGAGTTCCTGCAGATACGGCAGCCACATGCGGGTGTGGTCCAGATGCCGTGACGGAGTATCAAATACCAGAAGATCGGAGCGGGTATGCGCCGCTAAAGCGCTCATCAGACGGATATTCTGCTCACCTGTAAGCTGTTCGGTCCAGAGCCTGTCGAGCTCGCCTAAATCGTTCTGCTCCAGCCAGTGGCTTGCCCGGGGCCGACCGAAGAACGGCAGAGAGTACGAGAGCATTTCGGAGACGTAATCATGCACGCGCATATGCACTTCGGGGGCGGTAACTTCTGGGGAATCAATAATGTCAGAGATACTGCGCAGGTGGCGCAAGCTGACGGGGCTTCGATGATCCCAGCTGAGAGTTCCGCCGCTGAGCTTCAGCCGCCCGGTAAGGGCTAAGCTCAGGGAAGTGCGTTCAATCTGACTGTCGGCCTGTATCAGGATGACCTCGCCGCGTTCCACCGTGAAGCTGGTACGGCCGAAGAGCGCCTTATGGCGACCCCGAGCCCAAATATCGTCTGCGGTTAACATGTGTGCTGAACCTTTAAATGAATACGTGTCAGGATTCTTGGCGCGTCCCCGCGTTAAGTGGCACGCAGGACCCTGAATTACCTCATCTATCGTAGATCCGCAGAAACAGTGCACATGACCATTTCTTGACGATTTCCGATATTATTTTTGAAATTTATGGATTATTTTTCAAAGAAAAAGCGATTTTCGTTCAAATAAGGAGGGAAGTCGTACCGGTCCCTTTCGCTTCCTCTCTCCCCTATCGTCCTCCTTGTCTTCTCCGAACAAAAGGCTCATGATGTGAATAAAACGTTGGAAACCGTTTGATCACATCACGAGCCTTTTATGAGGGCACAAGGATTTTAGGCAAAAATACCCAGCGGCTTAGACCCCCTGATGCGGGCGGCGTGCTTCAAAAAATGTGCGCATCAGCCCGGCACATTCCTCGCGCAGCACCCCGGCGTAAACCTGCACATCAAGCCCTAAACGACGGTCACGGAGCACATCATATTGACTCCCCACCGCACCCGTTTTTTCCTCCCAAGCACCCATCACTACCGTGGGGATGCGCGCCATCAGAATCGCCCCGGCACACATGAGGCATGGTTCAACGGTCACTACGAGCGTGCACTCTTCCAATCGCCAGGTCTTAAGATGCTGTGCCGCCTGGCGGATCGCGTGGATCTCAGCGTGCCCGGTGGGGTCATGATCGTGTTCGCGACTATTGTGCCCCGAGCCGATAATTTCGCCTTCGGCATTCACCATCACCGCGCCGATAGGTATCTCACCGGCGCATGCTGCGCGCTTTCCTTCGTCGAGAGCCAGGCGCATCCAGCGTTCATGCTCAGCCAATGTCGCAATGGTGCTGAGGGCTTCACCATCACCGGCATGAACACCACTATCGTTATATTCCATATCGTCTATATGTCCTTGTCAAAAACTATATATTCCTCATGAGAAATACATATTCTCAGTGTGTCACACCCAGCGCGAAGGGGTATACGGCGGATGCCCCGCCCGCCCGCAGCCGCTGCGCCAACACGGTGATACTCCAGCGAGAATCCACAATATCGCTCACTAAAAGCACAGGCCCCGGATGCTCACGCAGCCTCTCAATTACCTCAGGCGGAATCTGGTAGGAACGCATGACATCGGCGCATCGGAAAACACTGTTACCGCCAAAGAAACGCGGTTCGGCGGTCAGCTCAGCCTCGCCCAAATACACGAGTTTTCCGACATGGGCCAGCCCCTCCCCCAACGAGCGCGCTAACGTGGGACGCACCGGAGACGGTACCGTGAGTACAGTTTCGGGGCGGCCGATCTCGCCCCAGTCCCATGCCGCAAGAACCCGCACGCAGGCCTGCCCGAGGGCTTGGGGAACGGGCGTATCGAGAGGTTCCCCGGATTCGTCGGTCGCCAAAAGTTCACGCACACGGCTGCCCCACCCCACATCGCTGAGGCGTGCCAGCGCGTAACCCGGTTCGGCGCGCTCTGACACCGGAATCTTACCCTTCGGCGCGTTCTCCCCCGCAAGCTCCTGCAGCCCGGTAGGCCACATGCCGCGCGGGGCTATTTCTACGCCAACCGCGTTGAGGGTTCCTTGAGCCTGCTGCACGGCGCGCTCAGAGACCTGTTCGGGGTACCAGGGGCCCGCGCACCTATCGCATTTTCCGCACGGAGCCGCCGTGGTATCGTCCAGCTCGCGTGCCAGAAAGACCATGCGGCACCCTTCGGTACTCTCGTAGGCGAGCATGGCCTCTTGCTCCCGAACGCGCGCCTGCGCCACGGCACGGTATCGTGGCACATCGTAGCTCCAGGGAGCACCTGTGGAGTACCAGCGTGAGCCGATCTTGCGCACCGCATCCTCAACATCGAGTACTTTGAGCAGAAGCTCTAAGGTGCTTCGGCGTAACTGTACACGTGCCTCCAGCGCGGGTATAGACAGCCCATCGGGCTCATCAGCCAGTGCCTCACACACGGCGTAGGCGTTCTGTTCGTCGGGCATGGATGCGGTCGCAAAATACTCCCAGATCGCGCGGTCTTCACGCCCGGGCAGCAGAAGCACATCCGCATGGTCGGTGCCGCGACCGGCACGGCCTACCTGCTGGTAGTAGCTCACCGCCGAAGAAGGCGCCCCAAGATGCACCACAAACCCCAGATCGGGTTTGTCAAATCCCATACCGAGGGCACTCGTGGCAACAAGAGCCTTAACCCGGTTGGCTTTGAGGGCTTCTTCGGCTTCGCGGCGTTCATCGGGATCGGTTTTTCCGGTGTACGCAAGAACCTTGTGCCCGGCGGTTTGCAGCAGCCGGGAGGTGTCTTCGGCGGCGGATACCGTCAGGGTATAGATAATCCCCGACCCCGGCAGCGTATCAAGGTGTTCAACCAGCCAGCCTAGACGCTGCGCTTCGTCGGGCAGCTGCAGCACGCCCAGCCTCAGCGAATCGCGGGTGAGCGAACCACGCAGCACCACAACATCCTCGGGGTTGGCGCCTGCGGCAAGCTGTTCGGCAATATCGCGGCTTACACGTTCGTTCGCGGTTGCGGTCGTCGCGAGTACGGGAACGTTCGCATCAAGCTCACGAATAAGCGCCCCGATACGCCGGTAATCGGGGCGAAAATCGTGCCCCCAATCGGATATACAGTGCGCTTCATCGACCACCAGAAGGCCGAGCTGCGGCTGAAGATAAGGCATCCATTCTTCACGAAATGCGGGGTTATTGAGTCGTTCGGGTCCAATGAGGAGAACGTCCAGCTCGTTTGCATCAAGGCGGGCGCGTATTGCCTCCCATTCGGTCACGTTAGCGGAGTTCACCATAGCGGCACGAACCCCGGCGCGTTCGGCTGCCTGCACCTGGTCGCGCATGAGCGAAAGCAGCGGGGAGATAATGAGGGCAACCCCGGAACCTTGAGCGCGCATCAGAAGAGCCGAAATAAAATACACGGCAGATTTTCCCCAGCCTGTACGCTGTACCACGAGGGTGCGGCGGCGGTCGGTGACAAGCGCCTCGATAGCCTCGAACTGCCCGGGGTGAAAGCTCGCATTCGGGTTTGCGGTGAGCTTTCTGAGCAGGGCTTGGGCGTTTTCATGGAGTGTTGGCATGGGGTTCCTTTGTGAGGGGTTTCTCCCATCATGGCAGATTTCAAGGTTCCGCACATGCTGTACGGTTACCTCGTGCATACAGGTTTGGGAATACTATAACGGTCACGGAATATATGGGTACTGACTTCACTATCCTTTATATTCTTCATCGGGCATAGACGCCATGATTCCATCAGTTAGCCAGGCTCATGAGGCAGGTTCACACTCTTAATCGTTTCTCACAAAGAATCCCGGTAGAATATTGCGAGACACTTCATAGCTTCCACATATTTTTGCCTTAGTGGTCTCTCAGGCAGACCGCATAGGATTGTGTGCAAGCACCGCGCGTGCCTTGTGTTCGACTACTTCAGGATTTTTCTATGGCTTTTTTTATCCCCGTACTTCTTGCCCATCTGCCGCTGGGGCTCCTCGGTTTCAAGCTTGAAGATGTGCTGATCAGCACCGGTCCGTGGGTTCTGGTGGTTTCGGCCATCATCGTTTTTATCGAATCGGGCGTGCTGTTTCCGGTGCTTCCGGGCGACTCTTTGATCTTCGCTCTGGGTATGCTCCACGACCGCATGGGGCTGTCGCTCTGGTTGGCGTTCCCGGTTCTTATCATTGCGGCGGTAGCTGGCGGCGAGGTCGGGTATCAGCTGGGTGCCCGCTATGGCCGTAATCTTTTCAAAGACGATGCAAAAATCCTGAGCACCAAGAACCTGCACGCCGCGGAAGAATTTTTTGCTAAACGAGGCGGTTTCGCGCTTGTTGTAGGTCGCTTCGTACCAATCGTTCGTACCTTTGTTTCGCTGGCGGCGGGTATTTCTTCGTATCCACGCCGCAGGTTCAACCTCTGGAACATCCTGGGTGCCGTCCTGTGGATTGGTTCTATTGGCATGGCAGGCGTACTGCTGGGCGGAGTTGAGTTCATCCACAATAATATTGAGATGCTTGCGGTCATTATTGTGTTGGTTTCGGTTCTGCCCGTGACCTTTGAATACCTGCGCGGTCGTTCCAAAGCCAAGAACGAGGCAGCCGAGTAGGGGCACCTAAATCTCAAACTTCTGCGTATGCATAAGGGGGGCGGAGAATACAGTCTGTATTCGCCGCCCCCTTGCTATATGCTTATATTCTTATCGAAGCATATACCCTAATGGTTATAGGGTTGGTTCCCCTGCTGGTAGGGATTTACGCCACTCTGATTCTGCTGGTACATACGCCAGATGCGGCTCTGAGCGGTATACTGCGTAGCATCACGCAGCACCATGAACACGATAATGGCGCCCTGCAAAACCGTGGAGAAGATTGTCATACCAATTGACACAGGGTCGTTCATCGTGGAATACGGGGAATAACTTACCGACCCTGTGCCGGCACCCATGAGGATCATGATCAGGGTAATCACACCGAATGCAGTACCAATACTACTTAAGACCAAAGCTGTAATACGCGCCCAAGTGTGCCCTTTGGCGTAAAAATAACCGATAACGACCGTAAGAGCGACTATGATGACGGCTATCAGAATGCCAACAACAATACTCGTTGTTATCAACGAGTCTGAAAAGTTGACGCTACTGTAGTTCCCATACGGAGAGTACTGGTTCTTCTGCTGTTCGAGCAGGGCATTCATCCTGTCTCGAAGGGTTACCGAGTTGTAAATACTTGATACCAGGGCATAAAGCGCATACCCAAAGATCAGATAAATACCTGTTTTTACTACCGTGCTGGGTTCGGGTTTTTTCTCTGGAACAGACATATAAGCCCCTGGCTGGTACGGCTGGCCATAAGGTCCTTGAGGCTGTTGGGCGTATGAGGGCTGATACTGCGGATCTTGATAATAGGGATTTTGGCTCATGGTGTGTCCTGGTGACTCTTATCGTGTGTACCGGTGTTATGTCTGCGGCGGTCGTATGCATTCCAGCAACACTTTTATATGGTGCAAAAACGCAAAACGCTCGCCGTACTTCAATGGTAGTGTACGGCGAACGTTTCCGCGCTGTTGAGGGCGCATCCGAGTGTTTATAGGCTAGTTCAAACGGTACCCATCACCATTGTCGTACCGGTTATTAGGATTCTGCGGTGCGGGGTTTGGTTGTGATTGCGGGTTTTGTGCAGCCTGACCGAATCCTTGTTGAGGCTGGGATTCTGTGGGCTGTTGAACGGGCTGCGGGCCCTGATCCTGCCGGTAGCTGCGCCAGAGACGGCTATCGCTCGTGTACCGGGAAGCATCACCACGAAGCATGAAAACCACTACCGCAATCTGCAAAATAATGCCCAATACAAGAACTACGTATACAGCAGGGCTTATAGATATCTGCTGTGCCCCATCCATCTGAGATGTAACGGACTGTACCAGCGACTGGGCGAGAAGGGTGAGCAAGAAGTAGAGCAGATCGCGAATGGTACCGATAATCCCCAGGACAAGGGCGGTAATGCGCGCCCATCCGTGGCCCTTAGAGTAGAAGAATCCGAGGAGAATGGTAAACGCAGCAAAAATTGCACTGATGACATAGCCGAGTCCCGTCGAAGAGTTTACTTCGGTCGTCTTGCCGTTCTCCGTGTGGTATGTCTGGAACCCGAAATCATCCAAGCCAACGATGGCTCGCATGATCATGTACAGCGCCACGGCGTAAATCAGGTAGGTGCCGATCTTGACGACGGTAGTGGGCTCAGGTTTCTGCGTTGGCACGGGTGCGTATTGAATCGCCGGGTGCATGGGCGCGTTGGGATGCGGCGGCTGGTATGGGGGTTGTTGACCATAAGGATCTTGACTCATGGTTCCTCCTCAACAATGTTTTCTGTGGTTGGGCTGCGGAATTCTCACTTCGATTGTTGAGAGTTCCTTAAAAGAATGTTCGTCGCGCCCCCGTCTGAGGTGCACGACGAACATTATTAGGCATGCACGAAGTGCATCAAACCTATGAAATTTTCAATCTCTAATTCAGATTGTACCCGCTATTACCCTGATGGTCTTGGGGATTTTGCGGGTTTTGCGGCACATTATTCTGCTGAGCCTGCGGATTCTGAGGAGCTTGCGGGTCATATCCATACCCCTGCTGCCCGTTCTGAACATGCTGGGCGTTATGCTGTGCAGCGGGTGCCTGTCCCTCAGATGCGGGCACGGCTAGAGTGCTGGCATCGACGGGCTGATTTTCCTGCTGTTGTGCAGCTACCGCGCCGTAATATTCCCGAGCCTTCTTCATGTATTTAAGAGTGGTTGGCAGCCAGATCAGGATAATCAGAAGAACCTGGATCACGATAGAAGCTAGTTCGAGATAAACCCCAAACTTTATAGCGGAGAAAAATCCTTTGTATTTCTCTGGGAAAAGGGGATCGCTTATAATTTCGTCAAAGCTATTAACGTTATCTAGAGCCTCTGGCATTCCATTAGCATAGATCACTGTAAAGATACCGGCTACAGCAGTAAGACCGATAGCCGAACCTAGACCTCCTTTTTTCATATTTCTTGCCAGAGTAAAGAAAAGAAGGGCAATTACGATGCCAAAGATAATTCCTCGGGGGCTAGAATCAGTAATTCCAAGTTCACTTTCGCTGATGTTATATTCTTGGGCGAAATTTTTTGCCTGCGGATGTAGGTAAAGCCCCATAATAATATCGATAATCCGCAAAAGAGCCGCAATAATACCCACGATGAGAACGGCGACAACGGTTCCTCGGTACGCGGGCTTCTCAGGAAGTTCAGCGGCGGGAGCGGGGGCGTTCCCATACATGGGCTGACCGGCGGGTGCGGGTTGTTGGGGGTAGCCTTGGTTTCCGGAAGGCTGGGGATTTTGAGGCAAAGCCGGGTCAGGTCTATGCTGCTCGCTCATCGGTGGTACTCCTTTGTTCTCGGTTACCGTGTTAAACGGCTGTATTACGAGCATAGCGGAGCCTTAGTTTCAGGTCATACATTATTGACCGATGTCGTGAAATATTTTTTAATCACGCCGAGCTCAACATGATATTTCGTCATATACGACGAAATTTTGGACACGTCCGATCTCGAATTTTATTCGGGAAAACCCTTCAGCGACTGCAAACTATCACTCCCGAATTCAGAAATGCTGGCACGCTGCCGTTAGCTCAGGAGCATAGCCCGGATATTTCTTGTACATAGGCTCCAGAACCTACGGCTAACAGTGCGCGCATGCCTGACGGTAGGCGTTGCTCTCACGCATGTACAGGGTAACGCTGGCGGGGAACATCAAAAATCCTAACAGCACCAGGTGCGTCAGTGCCGCCATGCTCAGCACCACAACCGACAAATATGACCCCGGAATATCGGGAACGGCGGGGCGCAGCCAGCTCAGAGTCAGCAGAGAAGTTCCCAAGGTCAGCAGCGCGAGTGAAACCAGCAGAGCACGCGCCAGCGCATACCCCCGAAGAATAAAAATTCCTAGAATAACGTGCAAGAAAACGTTGGCAATAGTCAGAGCATTCCCCAGAACAAAATTGTCAAAATACCACGATGCCGTCAAATATATGGTGCGGAGAATAGCAATCATCATGCTGGCGCATGCGGCTATCTTCACCGCACGCGGTAAATAAGGCCGCTCTAAAGAGGCTCTCGGTACGGGCGAATAATTCACCATATTCTCTTCGCCCATACACCCAGAGGTCAGTGTTGTTGTGGAGTATTCAGAGCGTACAGCACTGTCATAGCTCATCGGCGGTATTCCTCCTAGAGGGCTGCGGCATTGTACGAAAGTATCTAAGGTCTTAGCTGAGTGTTACGAAGAACCTCCACAACCCTTAAAGCACACGTTACAGGTTCATCAAGCAATATGACAATATCTCTAGGTTTTTGGACTGTGTTTTAATATTGAAAAGCGGCGATTTAAGGCGCTTATAGTTTCATTATTTATCGGTCATATACCCAGAAATAAAGGCTTTATGGACATACAAGAAATTATTTACGCGCAACGAGATCAGTTATAAAAAGGGTGCTGCGGCATATATGTTAAATATATGCCGCAGCACCCTTACGAAGTAAAACTCTTATATCCTCAGGAAGCTAAAGCTGCTGCTCTCCAGATGAAGGCTGATTCCCCGGTGCCTGCCCCGGATACGGCGCGGGTGCCGGATATGCATAGGACTGTGACATTCCGTAGGGGTTATTTGCCTGGTTCCGCGCCCGCCGCACCGAAGTACGCTGGCGAACATACCTATTCGCGGGCGGCAGCCACATCAGAATCAGGGGCAGCAGGCCCACCACCAAAATGGCGATATAGATGATGACAAGCCCGAAAGCTTGACCCCGAAGATCCACCAGATCCGTAAAATTGGCAAACTCGTTGTAGCCTACGATCGAGTCCATCAGGAAAAGCATGACTAAGAGCGTATTCAACACTGTAAAAACCGTCAGAACAATACGCGCCCAGTTGTATCCCAGGAAAATAAAAATTCCGAAAAAAATGTAGATGATGCTGAAGAAAATACCAAAAACAAAACGGCCTACTAGACCGACCTGCATATCTCGAAGTTCATAAAATTCCGGTTTAGCAATAAACTGTTGATAAGCACTCTCCCCCAATGATTGACGGAGCGCTTCTATCAGGCTATTCACCATAGAGGCCATAATGCCGTATTCGATAACGCGCAAGACGGGCATCAAGATCGCCAGGATGAGGACAGACAGCAACAGAATCGACATTTTCGGTTTTGCGGCTGATTCCGGCGGCGTGGAAGGTGACGGCGCCGCCTGATGCGCCGGATTCTGCATATACGGCTGCGAGATCTGTAAGTTTACGGGTTGGTTCTGCCCATACTGATTCTGCGGCTGGTTTGGGTATGCACCCGATGTCTGTGGAGCTTGCTGCGGCTGGGGATCTGGGCCGGTTGGCCTGGGGTATTCATTCATCGACAATAGTCCTTACGGTTATAACGGGGTGAAGCACCGCATTGGGCTTCTTTTCGAGAATAGCGGAAAGCGCTCACACTGCCTAGTATCTAGGCTATGAGCTTGTACCTTTAGCCTGCTCTTTCAAGGCTAATTCCGTCTGAGCCGCCGACTGAGCGATGTAACGCTTACTACCCGCCTCCAGCGCCTTTTTAGCTTTCCAGTAGGCTTTAGTGTTCCGCATATACACGTTCACGGGCGGCATCCACACGAGAACAACCAGGCATATATTCGCCAGGAAAAGTAGCATATATACGGCCACCAGAGCCCCTAAATACCCCTGCGCATTCGCAAAAGCCGGCGCCTCTGGGTTAGACATCGTATAAGCCTGCCCCAAAGCGCTCATACCGCTCATTAGCATGCCCAAGGAAGCAAGAATAGTCAGCAGAATGCGACCCCAGTTTTTCCCACTATTCACGACGAGCCCAAAAAGAATATAAAGCAGAGCAGATGTCAGCACGGAAAGAAAATGGAATGTGAGCGTTGAGTTTAGCTGCGCCTGTGCAAACATTCCAGATTTCATCTGCTCAAGAGACATATCACCATACGCAGGTACGCGCGCGTGCGATTGATGCCATTTAAGAGCCTCGCTCAAATATGAAGACGTTAGGACATACTCCACAAAACGCAGAATTGGGCACACGGTAGCGGTAAAAATTGCGAAGACAAAAACAAAAGTAGGTCTTTTAGGCTCATTAAAGGCGACAGCGAGACCTCCCGGATTCGATGCTGCCATAGGAGGCTGATACGAGGGCGTGCCTTCCGGCATAGGGGCGGCAGAATATGTCATGGTGCAGTCCTTACACGGGTTTTATAAAATTTATAGCGCTGAGTGAATACTCTTTTGAGCATACTAAAAGTTCTTTGAACACCAGCATTGTGGTTCTCTTATAAACCGAACCTTGGCGGCTTAAACTCTGCAACCGCCCTAACTGCTGATCGCGGTCTGCCCGTCTACGACCGCTGTTCGGGATACTGCCGCCCGGCGTTGGGGTTGTAACCTCCTGGCTGTTGCCCCGCATAGTAGCCTGGCTGAACAACGTGATATGCATATACCTGCTGATATTGAGTCTGTTCCATTAAACGCGCCAGCCGATATGCCTTGAGTTTGCGTACATAACGATTAGCCGGACGAAGCCACATCAGAATTATCGTAAGCAGGTTAACCGCGCAGAGGGCGGCATATAGAATCACGAGCGCCCTCATATACCCCTGTACCTGTGGATTTTGAGAGATCCCCTCAATCCCTGTTTGCGCGGTATTAAAAGCCCAGCATTTGAAGGCGCTCACAATAATCCCGATAACGGCAATAATTGTCAGCATAATACGCGCCCAATTCCGCCCCACATATGCGAAACAGCCGAAGAGCAGATAAAGACACGAAGACACAAAAACAGATACCAGCAAAAGGGCTGCCTGGGCGCCCGAGAGTAAAAATGCGGGAACCGCAACGGCCTCGCGATCAATATTCTCTGCATACTGTTGGGAACTTACCCAGCGTGCCGCCTCGTTCATTAACGATGCACTGACCAGATACTCTATGATCCGTAACGCGATACATGCCAAAGCACCCACAAGAACCAGTGTCAGTACGAATGTTCGTGCAGGTTTTTCAACCTTAACCGCGTTATTGTCATATGTGCCCTGAGAGGCAGCTTGAAGGGGAACTGTAGGATTCTGCCCCTGCCCCACCGCCATATGCTGCTGCAAATGCTGCACATAAGGGTTTGAAGGTTGCTGGGGTGAGAGGTCTCCTGAAGCCGGGTTTGGGTGGTTGGTCATCGGCGATTCTCCTTGAGGTTTTAGCTCAGTAGAACTGTGAACTTATTTCTGAGAGTAGCCGACCTCAAGGGCTGTTTGCAGTATTTACACCCGTATTCCATATGTGGAATATTTCTCAGCAGGTTTTCTGCGATATACAAAAGGGACTGCACCAGATCGGAAAACACCTGGCACAGCACCCTCAAAATACTCTCTCACCTGTATATATTCCAAATAAAGAATATATTGTGGAGTGGTTTAGAACATCAGGGAATCCTCACGCTGCTCGGCACGCCATAAACTTCGCGTATGCATGTATTCGCGGGCAGCACGGCTCCAGATCAGCCCAAGAGCGATAACACTCATCACAAGATACGGCATGCCCACATAAAGAGGCACATAAAGCGGCGACGAGTTGGAATCCAAGAGGAACTCTACTTCCTCCATAGGAGCCCCATTAAGACCGGCCATGATAACGCCCACCAGCAAGAGCACAATAAAGGTGCAGAGCATTCCCAACAGCAAGGAGGCAGTCAGCACATACGCAGCCCACCTATGCCCGCGTAAATACGCAAATAACACCACCACATGAAGCGCCATCAGCACGAAGGTAGCCATCATGAAAAATACGAGGGGAAGCTGATCTTTGAGCGTCAGAAAAGTTTCTGATTCCCAGAGCGACACGCCCTGCAGCGGCACCGTAACAACCCAGACGATATACGAGGTCAGAATGTACGCCCACATCCCTATAAATATCGTCATGATGAGGGCTGCCAGAGACACTTGAAGGGGCCTTATAGGCTTGCCCGATATCTTCGACACTAATACCGTGACCCGATCGTCATGCGGATGCTCTGGCTGGTTTTCCACCCGGGTTTTCCCCTCTCGTACTGGTTTCTAGTGTTAGATTAGCAAGGTTTGCCAGCAAGAGACAGAAACAACACCTCCACGCATGTCATATCGCGTCGCGCAGCCACACGGTGAGTCCCGTATATACGCCCTAGCGAATACTCAATGTTGGGCGAGCAAGTATCGCACGCAGAGTATTGAACTTATACAGGGTTACACTCAGCAATGCGATTTCAAGAAGCCATAAAGCGCCCAGTGTGCAGAGCACAATCATGGGATCAAGACCCAGCGAAATACCATCCCAGTTCAAGACGAGAAGCAAGAATGTGATGGGTGAAAGTACCAGTCCAACACCGATAAAGCAGATCAGCGAAAATATTCCCCACACGGAATATACGGAAGCGTCCGAAGCGTCTTTGGGCGGACGCGCTAACGGCCATACCTGAACAACAGCGTAGATTGTGATAATCAGCCAGAACCCCCACCCCATATTGGTGGTGTAGCGTGCAATAATAGCGCCTTCAAAAATCCCCAAGAGAGCGAGCACTGCTAACCGGACACCAATGATGATGTTCAGGGAACGTCGTCGGGCATTTATTGTTTCAAGGCCTACCTGCATTTGAGAGAATGCGCGGCTCAGGTTCTTCGGCGTATATGCCTGATGTGGAATACTATTCCGTCGCGGCGATACATCCTGCTCAACCTCTTGTGAGGTTTGTGATGGGGCAGGTTTTGATGCAGCGGATACTTCCGAAGAGCTAGACGCAGGCGGCGTTGATGCGGGGGCGGGAATAAAACGTGGGGCAGGCGCATCCTGAGGTGCCTGAGGCTCGGCAGTTTTCGGTTTCGTAGCTGCCCGAAGCGCCTGACGAACCGCGCCCTGTTTCTTGGGCTGCGGCGGCTGCGGGGCTGGTTCAGGTTCCCCCGAATTCTGTCGTGCATGCTCAAGGGCGTATGCGGGCGGCGCTGCCGGAACCGCGTGGCGAATCGGTGCCGTGTAGCGGGTGGGCACCGCATCCTGGTCGGTCTGCTGGGCTTCACCCCGAGGCGACGCATCTTCGACGTTCATGTGGGCAGGGGGAACCGCATCGGCATCATGCACGCGAGATTCGTGATCCACAGCAGTTTCCTCCTCCCCCATATACTCTAAAGATATAGACGGCTTTTCAGGTATATAAATTTCCGAAGCCGAGTGAGTTTTTTATCTACGCATACCCTATCACGGTTGGTAGGTATTCTTCGGGGAATATACCCCTCGTTTCATGCGCGATGCATACACTACAAATATAATCGAGAAAACTAAATCAACCGCAGGTGCAACCGTCGCCACTAGGGAGACTAGCGCCCCTCTACCCCCGTTATGCCCCCAGGTCACCATACTTTCTACTATTGTGAGTAAAACCAGGGCTCCTCCCATAGTTCCCAAGGCTGAAAACACAATCCCAATAATGTTGATAACGCGCACCCGCAGATAATGACGGTTATTTTTAACGGCTAACCAACCAAAAATATTGCAGATTGGAAAGGCCGCGATAAGCGTTACTAAAATATACCCGGGCACAATGACTATACGTTCACGTGAAAGGCATTTATCCTGATCCAATGCCCCTTTGCACGAATCAAACGTGTCATTAATACCTGAAATAATACCCATTGCATACAGGGCAAGAAGCGCACCTACAATACCTAGACGCACCAGATATATCAATGCATATTTTCTGATTTCGGAGTTATCAGGACCCGCCGATAATGCACCAGAGTACCCGAAGGTACCAGGCATACCGTACGCTGCAGACCCGACAGTATAGGGGTTCTGGGGTGCTGCATAAGCGGGGACACCAGACTGACCCTGCACTGGATAACCCGCCGACAAGGCAGGATGCGCCACATGGTGTTCCGCACCCCGACCCGTCGGCTGTACATCAGAATTATTGCCAGATACGTTTTCTACCGGCTCGTGAGCCACATTTTACCTTTCACACCAAGAGCACTCGAATGGGGCACGGTGTGGCACCCCGCAGTGGTTATACACCGGGTTTCGTGAAGTAGTCCTTATGGTTCATCCACGAGGCATGCCGGACGAAAATAATCGAGAAAATAAGCTCTGCCACGGGTACTGCCCCAGCCACGAGGAATATGATAAAAATGGCAAGTAATCCCGAGGATCCAAACGCCGTTATCATGGCTATACCGCCCAAGAGCATTAAACCAGCAATCACAATCCCCAGAGACGAAAGCACAATGCCAATAATGTTAATGACAAGCACCCTCACATGGTGCTGATTCTTCCTAACGGCAAGCAGCCCAAAAATATGACATATCGGGTACGCGATAAAAATGACAAGGAAAATCGACGCCCCCGTGATTGCTGAGGTGTTATCCTCACGGCATACTCGCTGCGAGTATTCACTCCATGAGTAGCTGCCGGTTCCGCAGTCGCTAAGTTCGATAATCGAACCGATAAGGGTGAAAGTCGTCGCAACAATACCGATCGCAATAAGAGCACCCACAATGCACAGGCGCAGCAGGTACATCAGCGAACGTTTGCGGACAATCTCATCGTGCGGGTTTGCCGGATATGCAGTGTACGGGTATGCGGCGGGATTCGGCACTGCATATCCCGAATATCCGGGTACGACATGCGGATTCGCATAGGGATTTGGAGGCGTCGATGGGCTCGGCGCAGGGTATCCCGGTTGTAACCCAACATACCCTGGTGCTGACGAAGGAGTCTGCTGGTTCTGGGTGTTGCCGGAGTTGTTGGGATTTTGTTTATCCTCGGATAAAGGAGCCGACTTTGCGGCGTGACCGCTATGTTCGTGCTGCGATGCGCCGCCGGTTCCATCGGTTTTATGTGCGGTGCTGTCCCCCGAATGCTCATCTACAGGCGACGTTGCCGAAGATTCCTGCGGCGCAGTTCTAGGTTCCTCAGGCTGACGGGAAGAATCATCGTTTTTCATGGGGTCTGTGCTCATATGTACATCCTCGTTACCGGTAATTTTTGTGTAGCCCGGCGCGCGGGTGCCTCGCTACACCAACGTTGGGTTATGTCATACACTACCACGCTTGCAGGGAGTAACGGCTGCAATCATGGCACGTTGGGGAACGGATGAGCTCAGGAACTCATTACGGTATATCAGAGTCTGAGCGGTGTGTACTCTGTGCTTCGGTCTTAGTCAGCGTGTGGTCGTTGACTGCCTGGTCTTCAGACGGGGAAGACTCTTCTGACAGTTCGCGGGTCCCTTGGGCCTCACGTTCGGCACGGGAGGGGAACCTGCGGAAGATCAGGAAGACGAATATGAGGGAGCATAAAATCTCGATCACGAAGGAGGCCATAATCCAAATAGTCAGAATGGGGTACGAGCCCCCCAAGAGTTTCCATAGTGTTCTTGGCCCGTGAATAAACACCAAAATATAGGCGAAAAATCCGGTGATGACGGACGCCGCCAAAGCGCTGAGCAGGTTTCCCACCATGACGAGACCCATAGATTTATTACGCGCATATGCGACCGCAAACCAGCCGTGCAGAGACAGGTACATGAGGGGAACCGCGCCGATGGGGTCAAGCCCGATAGCCTCGAAAAAATACACCAGCGTCAGTGCAGGCACCACGAGGAAAAGCATGCGGACAAGGTACAGGCGCCGCACGGGTGGCGGCGTGGAACAAGCCTGATCCCAAAAACCCGGGTTATATTGTTCGCTCATAGGTACCCTGTCTGCCGCTGGCATTGTGGAGCACTGCCGGAGGCGCCATCGAGAAAGCACTCAATACTACGGTACGAGATGAAACTGAGATAACGCTGAGATTTACGCCCTGTTTACTGAAGCGTCACCAAGAGCTTGCAGAACGCAGCAAAAATTTCAGAGTTTATCCCTCGAAAATCCCGCGGGCACGATCCTTACGCACGGTGTGCGCCGGAAAAATTCGGCCGCTCATGCTGATGTAAACGCCCGGTTCCAGCAGGTTAAGCGCGGAAATCGCAGCCCCCAGGTTGAACCCCGCATCCGAATGCGCCATGACCGCCGGCTGCATGGCACCGGTCAGCACCACAACCTTTGACCCCAGCTCGGCATGCTCGGCGATGTATCGGGCGGATTCGCTCATCGTGTCGGTCCCGTGGGTGATGAGAACCTGGTCGTGTTCGACCGCGTCGAGGGCGGCAACGAGTTCGGCGCGGTCTTCGTCGGTCATATCCAGGCTGTCTTTGCCGATGAGCGCACGAATATCAAAGCGAATGTCGGTGAGCACTCTCGACAGCACACCGTGCGCGGCAGGCTTGCCAATATCAAGGGTGCCCGCCACCGAGTAGAACTTATCGATAGTTCCGCCGGTTGCCAGGATAGTGATAACGTCCGGGTTTTTGATGGTGCTCATGGGCGCGGGCTCCTTAGGGGCTGAAACATCGCCGGGGTGTATATTTGCCCCGGTACCGCATATATTCTAGGGCATTGGAGCGATTTTCTTTACGTTCTGTGGCAAGAATTAGACAGCTACGCTTCACCCACTATCCGTCTAAATTTTAATGCCGGGGAATGCATCTGCTTTTATTATCAGATAAAGCATACAGAAGCATTGCCTAGATATCTCCGGGATACCATCAACGGCGGGTTTTCTAGTGTCATCAGCTGGTCGTCAACAGGAAAACGTCTCCTACCGCTCTGCCCGTAGAAGATAACAGTCTCTATCAGTATATTCTTCAGGGCAGCCTCAAGAATCATTAGAGAATATCAGTTACCCAAATCAATACTTCGAGAGATCCTTTCTAGCATCATTTACCAACTACATAGCCAGAAAAAGAACATAGGAATATTAGTTTAATTATTTTAAAACCGTAGCCAAAAACGGCGCTGAAGCACTATCTTCCACCGTGGCCACCTGCTCAGGTGTTCCCGTGGCAACGATCTGACCGCCTCCCTCTCCCGCGCCAGGGCCCATATCAATCACATAATCAGCCGTTGCGATAATTCGCATATCCAACTCGACCATCACTACCGTATTACCAGCATCAACCAAAGTCTGAAGATGCGATATCAAACGGTCAGCATCTGAACAGTGCAGACCGGTAGTGGGTTCATCAAGTACATACAGAGTGTCGCCGCGTTGTGCCCGTTGCAACTCCGTGGCTAGTTTGACGCGCTGTGCCTCACCACCAGATAACTCAGTCGCAGGCTGCCCCAAACGCAGGTAACCCAAGCCGACATCTCTCAACGCAGCCAGTGAACGCGTAACCTCCACTTCGCCGTCGAAAAACCCCAGAGCTTCCTCCACACTCATTTCTAAAATTTGGGACACATTCTTACCACGCCAGAGAATTTCTAAGGTGCTTGACTGGTAGCGGGTACCTTGGCAGTCCGGGCACTTTGTGTACACCGAGGGTAAGAAGAGTAGCTCTACCATCACCGACCCCTCACCTTCGCAGGTGGGACAGCGCCCGCCCGCTACGTTAAAGGAGAATCTGCCTGGTTTGTATCCCCGGCGTTTGGCTTCTGTTGTATCGGCAAAACGACGGCGCACATGGTCAAAGAGCCCTGTATAGGTGGCAATATTGGAACGAGGTGTTCGCCCAATAGGTTTCTGATCGATGGCAACCACGCGGCGTATACCGCTGAAATCACCTTCAACAGTTCCCCTCGTTTCAGGGGCCTGTTCGGCCCTTAAAATTTCATCTCCCTCTACGGGTGTTTCATCTACCTGCACCGTTTTACCTAGTCGATGACCTATCAGTTGAGGTAGGCACTGGCTGACTAAGCTAGATTTCCCCGAACCTGAAACACCTGTGACGGCAGTGAGAACCCCTAGTGGGATTTGTACATCCACGTTATGGAGATTATTTCGGCTAACTCCAGAAAGTTTTATCCACTGCTCGGGTTTCCGAGGAGTATGCGGTGGGAGCCCACTGCCTCCAAAGAGATAACCGCGTGTAAGAGATTCCTGGACGTGGGCTAAACCATCAACTTCACCGCTGTAAAGGACTCGACCACCATGTTCTCCAGCTCCCGGCCCTACATCCACAATCCAGTCAGCATGTTGCATTACTTCAATAGAATGTTCCACCACAAACAGACTATTTCCCCGTGCTTTGAGTCCGTCAAGAACGTCAAGAAGCGCACGGGTGTCTTGAGGATGTAGACCAGCAGAAGGTTCATCTAATACATAGACCACACCAAAAAGTTCAGACGTCAGCTGAGTAGCTAAGCGCAAACGTTGCAGTTCACCACCGGAAAGGGTAGGAGTCATTCGATCAAGAGAAAGATAGCCTAAGCCGAGGTCGATAATGGGGCGAAGACGCTCAATGAGGCCAGCGGCCAGCCGAGAGGTAGCGGCAAGTTTTTCAACAGGCTGAGGGGGATTTTTATGAGCTTCCGGTTCTGTCTCAGCAACAAGTTCACTTGTGTGACTGCCTGACTCTGTAGCTTCTTCTCCCCTTTTTTGGTGTAAGCTTTGCTCGAGCGTTTCTTTCTCATCTGCCTTCATAGTGATTGTGTGGGAAGCATCTTCAACAGCTTTTTCAAGAAGATTGGTTAGCTCATAGAGAGGGAGCTGGGAGAAGTCAGCAATATCTAACCCTGCAAAGGTTACTGAGAGAGCCTCTGGTTTGATGCGTTTACCGTGGCAGGCTGGGCAAGGGATTGATGTGAGAAACTGCGCTACCTTGCGTTTCATGGAGGCACTTTTAGTATTAGCAAAAGTATCCAGTACATAGCGTTTTGCACCCACGTAGGTGCCGCTATAAGAAGGTTCAACATGTGCTTGTTTAGCCGCTTGAGCCTCAGCAAGTGTCATACGCGAATAGACCGGTACATGTGGTGTTTCGTCCGTATAAAGAATCCAGTCGCGATCTTTTTTGGGAAGATCTTTCCAGGGGATATCTACATCGTAGCCAAGTGCCACCAATACATCTCGAAGCTGATGACCGTGCCAGGCGGTAGGCCAAGAAGCTATGGCTCGTTCACGGATGGTTTTGGTGGGATCGGGAACCATGTGATCTTCGGGTACTTCATAGACTCTGCCAATTCCATAGCATTGAGGGCATGCCCCCTGCGGGGTGTTGGCAGAGAAATCCTCGGCATAGAGCATGCTCTGGTGCTCTGGATATTGGCCGGCGCGTGAATACAACATACGAACCAGGCTTGAGATGGTCGTGATGCTACCAACGGTCGACCGGGAGTTTTGTCCACCTCGCTGTTGTTGCAGGGCTACAGCGGGGGGCATCCCTGTAATGGAATCGACGTCGGGCACTCCCGCTTGATCGATAAGACGGCGGGCATAGGGGGCCACCGACTCTAGATAACGGCGCTGCGATTCTGCATAGAGGGTTCCGAACGCGAGGGAGGATTTACCTGATCCTGACAGGCCGGTAAAGACCACGAGAGCATCACGGGGCACAGAAAGATCAACATTGCGCAGGTTATTTTGACGTGCGCCCAATACCTGAACATTTGGTTGGATGTGAGTTTCTTTATTTGTGGTGGATTCGGGTAAATCGCTCATAGATGAATTTGACCAATCGCTTCTGTGTGAGGCACCGGTAGCCTCAAAATCGTTGTGATCTTTTGTCGTTTGCCATTTTACTGCCTATCCCGCCGATTCGTAGACAACGATTTTTTATTCTCTTCCACATGGGGGGATCTTGTTCTACCCCTCTATACTATGGTAAGTTTGCCGAGGAACTAAAAGTCCCTTGAGGTTGATAAAACACTCGCTCTCCTGAAGGATTACTCTCGTTAAGAGTTTTAGCTTCAGCGCCTAAGAGCTTTCTCAAAGAAGAAAGCAGGAAGGAAAAAATCATGGCAGATAAAAATCGCGCCGTAGTATTCCACGGCGTAAAAGATATGCGCGTGGATACCCTTGACTTCCCCAAGCTAGAAATGCCTAACGGCAAAAAAGCACCCCATGGCGTTATCGTCAAGCTTATTGCCACCAATATCTGTGGCAGTGACTTGCACATCTACCGTGGCTCATTCCCTGCACCCGAGGGTATGGTGATGGGCCATGAAATGACCGGTGAAGTTGTAGAAATCGGTTCAGATGTTGAGTTCCTCAAGCCAGGCGACATCGTTTCTGTACCCTTCAACGTAGCGTGTGGTCGTTGCCGCAACTGCCGCAACGGACGCACTGAGGTTTGCGAAACTACTAACCCCGAGGTTTCCTGTGCAGCATATGGCTTCAACCTCGGTGGCTTCGCAGGTGGCCAGGCAGAATACATGTTCGTGCCCTACGCTGACTTCCAGCTTCTTCGTTTCCCTGATAAAGATCAGGCAATGGAGAAAATTCTAGACCTTGCAGTACTTTCCGACATTTTGCCCACCGCATTCCACGGTCTCGTTGAGGCCGGTGTGAAGCCTGGTTCAACTGTTTACATTGCAGGTGCTGGCCCGGTAGGTCGCTGTGGTGCTGCTGCTGCCCGTCTGTTGGGGGCATCGTGCATCATCGTGGGCGATTACTATGAGGATCGGCTGGAATTGGTTCGCCGTAATGGTTGTGAAACCATCAATCTTTCCAAGGTTGACTCCATCAATGATGGAATTGAAGCTATTCTTGGCACTCCCTATGTTGATTGCGCAGTTGACTATGTAGGCAACGAAGCACACGGCCTGGGTCAAGAGGCTGAGAAGACCAAATCGTCTTACGCTATCAATCAGGTTCTGGATGCAACTCGTCCTGGCGGGGCAACCGGAATCATCGGTGTTTATGGCGCTAACCCTATTTCTCCTGTTCCTGCTGAGCGTGAGGGTATTTACTCTATCAACTTCGGTGATGCTTGGATTAAATCGCCTCGTATTGCCGGTGGTCAGGCGCCTATCATGCATTACAACCGCGATTTGATGATGTCAATTCTGTGGAATCGCATGCCTTATCTTTCAGATATGCTCAACATCAAGGTCATCAGCCTTGATGAGGCACCTCAGGCATACGCGGATTTCGACGAGGGTTCATCATTGAAGTATGTTATTGATCCGCACGGTAGCATTCCTGCCGCTCAGTAATTAATTCTTGAAAAGGAATAGGTAGAGGGGATTAAGCTTTCGCTTAATTCCCTCTATTTTTTAAGTCTTACCAATACGGGGTATTAGTTTGAGTGGCTTCAATAAGTTTGGCATCAGCACACACTTCAGACTCGATCTGAGCCACATCACGCACCCGTAAAAATCTCCTCCGGCCGGTGCATCGCCGAACAATTCCGAAATAATCCCGTCTGAGGGTCAAACAAAGCCTTCGCGTGAGCGTCCTAATGAGTCACCCACCTACCGCCGGAACACAGAACGCACCCATACCCCAAGACGTACCCCAACCTTCTCCGGACCAGGCAAAACCGTCCGCATAAAAGCCTCCACGAACCTCTTCACCCAGGACATACCCACCTCACACACAACACTGGCAATAGGAAGGAATAGTTTCCAGAAAACAGCAACCGCAAAAAACAACCAGCACACAACAGGATGCTCACATAAAACTTCAAAATCTTTCATGAGTCTCTAAATCCTCCCCGCCACCATCGACACCAAAAAAATTTTCTCGAACACAACAACGCACACCCAGACCACGACGACATGAATAACTTTCATAAGTGAGTCGGGGATAAACAGGAAAAACGCAACAAGTAGAGTAAAAAACTTTCCCGACCTCAACCCGCAGAGCATCTACTAATACATCCCTTAAACCGTCTACGCTTTACACCCCCACAGGTTAGGGTGCTCTGTAGGGTGTACACAGGTGGAGACCGGATCGGCGACACCACGAAACGAGGCGCTCAATAATGTATTACGCATGTGGCAAGTAAAAACACGGCACCGCCCGACAAAAAACTTGCAACATCACACCAGCAAGCGGTTCCAAGACACAAAAAATGTAGTCACCCTAGGGAAACCGTAGGAGCAACCGCCTCAAAGCTCATATCATATTGAACCCATATGATATGACATGGAAAGGAACAAAATTACTTATGCTTCAACATTTGTAAACCTTATGAAATATTATTTCCTCGCCTTCTGAACCTTAAACCATGCGATTTCGCGGTAGAACGGGTTCTGCGGAGTCACATCCATGAAGGAATCCTGAGCCGATGCCGCATCGTCGTTCATATTGGCGGCACGGTAACGAGTATAAATATAGATAACAGGTTTCCCCCCACTGTTTCCCTGCGCATAACCAACATTTCCAATAATGCTTCCGCCTGTGCGACCTTCAAAGCTGCCAGTTTGTACTTTTTCTTTAGATAACTAAAATGAAAGAATATCAATAGTTCGAGTTGTTTTCTGTTTCGATTGTCTAGTATGAGGTCATTCACTGGAAAAATCGTTCCAAACATTCCAAAGCCCAAAAACAACTACAAAGACAATGAATAATACAATGAGGATGATAAAAATACCGAAAATCTTTTCACCGGTGTTTAGCTTTTCATCATCCCGCAAATTACTTTTAGTGGTCATGGTTATTTTCCTTTCTTTCGATATTTTTAATATCAAGAAAATATTGACAAGACTAGGCCGAAGAAGATGACCAGAATTTCAAAAGTCGTTCCAATAAAATCATCTAACGTGACTTATGCTTCCTCTTTAGCAGTAGTGATAGTCCCGGTCTCTACCACAGACAGAACAATCGACAGCATCCGCGTAATCAGCTCTATCAGCAATCGTGACCAACAAAAACTTTGGGCTAGGCGGTAAATCCTGTTCGTATGCCCAATTAACCATCCGAAAAGACATTGAATCTATATCCTCTAAAAGTCCTCTAAAACGTTGTTTCTAAGCCGCTGCTAGAGCTGTCCACGTAGCCGTGTGTGTCAGCTCATCCGGTGCGATCTGTAATCCCCAATCCTGCAAAAGGATTACATACCGATACATGCGTGCTTGCAAAATCTGCTCGGGTTCTCCTACACAGGCAGGCGTGTCAGACCGGCTTCGAGGAAAACAAAACTTCAGCTTGGATGAGTTATTTACACTTGCTGGTGCGCTTGATCTAACTGTTGGTGATCTCCTTGGAAACAGCATTGTCTCCGCACATGTTCCCGCTCCTTCGTATATAGAAGAAGGCCAAGGACGGATTAAACGAAAAGTCGCCCCGATCGGCTTCATACCGAAAGGGGCGAGATACCAGATTCTTTCTGGTGAAGAGTGCGCCCTGTGGGGCTCGAACCCACGACCTGCGGATTATCAGACCCAGGCGCCCAAAGTGCGACACGCCGACACCTACACAACAGCCCCACACCGGGGCTTTTATATTGCCCTTCTACTCTGGATGTGTAACCAATCACAACACACAGAGAAGAGAAAACCATGCTTTGGGAACCGCATCAAAGCAACTTTACGACTTGGCAACTCGCCTCCGGAAAAGCAAAATCAACAACCGTCACACGCGCACACTGGATTCAATACCTCGCACGTGCCTACCCACAAGAATCTGCTTTGACAATCACAGATGAGCAGGTAATCAAGTGGCTTGCTAACCCTAACTGGCAACCCGCAACACGCAAAAGCGCGCTTCAATCCATCCACTTATTTTTCCGCTATCTCATCTCCACTGAAACCCGAGAAGACGATCCTACACACCTCATCCCCTCCATACCGCAGCCCCGGTACAATTCCCGAGCTATCCCTACAGAAGTGATTACCCAAGCCCTCCGAAGAACTACTTCAGTCGAAGAAGAATTCATGATCCTTCTCGGGGCATACGCTGGGCTTAGACGCTCAGAAATCGCCGCGCTCCACACCCAAAATTACGCCGATAAATGGATCAGCATCACCGGTAAGGGCGGGCATACACGGCATATCCCAGCACACGCGCTACTCCTCCCCTATCTGGAAGCAAAACGAGTAGGTTACTATTTCCCCGGCCGATTCCGCGAACATCGCAGCGCAGACAACATCGCCAAAAAAATATCCCGCAATCTCGGCCAAGATTACACGCCGCATCAGCTAAGGCATTGGTTCGCCACAACTGTTTACGCGCAAAGCCATAACCTCCGCGCAGTGCAGGAACTTCTCGGGCACGCCGACATATCCACCACACAGCGTTATATCGGAGTTCTCGATAACGATCTATCAACTGCCATCAACACACTACCCGACGTGACGTCAAAATAACGTCACATCAATTTAACGTCACGTCAGGTTTTTTGTGTGTGGTGCCGCGTTTACCCCCACCCCACCCGTAATACATAGTGTGAGCACCCCAAACCCTCGGGGCACTCACACAAAATCCTCTAAAAACGTTCATGGGTGAACAGAACACACTAAACTGTTCTGTTCACCCATGACACCCCACGCCGAGAAGGGAATCCGTGCCGACACCTGAAAGGACTCACACTATGGAGCCAAAATCCTGTGCCTTCTGCACCCACGAAACTAATTCACCATGGGTACTAACCGAAAACAAAAAAATACTATATTTTTGCGACACATGCCACAGCCATATGCAAGACATGATCAGCACACGTGGAAGCAGCTGGCACGAAGCAATAACCCTCATGTTCGGACGTATATTCCGCCACATCCTCACACCCGTAGGGCTTACACCTACCCGAGTTACACGACTCTCGTCGCACCTATAAAACCATACCCGCGACATGGTGTTTAGTATGTCGCGGGCTTTTTACAAACATCAACATAACGTCACGTCAGAATAACGTGACATCACCACAACATGACGTCACTTCGACATCACGCCATAATCGAAAGGAAAAGCCATGATTATCACCATCGGCAGCTACAAAGGCGGCACCGGAAAATCAACCATTGCGACCAACCTAGCCGCAGAATTCCACCATCGAGGGGCAAAAGTAATCCTCATCGAAGCAGACCCCATCGTAGGCACCTCATCCCAATGGGCCGCCGACCGAGAAGAAAACGGTTACGACACAATACCCGTAGTACGTAAAACAGGACGACTGAAGAAAACCCTCGAAGACTTCGCCAAAACATACAACGTAGTACTTGTCGATGCCCCCGGCAAAGACTCCATCGAACTACGCTCAGCAGCAGTAGTCTCTGACCTGCTCGTAGTACCCACAGCCCCTACCGGCCCTGACCTCGACAGTACCCGCGGATTCTTGGCCAGCATGGATGAAGCACGAGACATCAACGAAGAGCTGAAAATCCTGGTCACAATCTCCCAAGCCAGCACCAACTATAGGAGTAACTTCCTCAAGACCACTGAAGATTCTCTATCAGAAGTCCCAGAAGAATTCGCCCTAGCCGATACTGTGATCTACTACCGTACTATTTACTCTCAAGCAATCGCAGCAGGGCTGAGCGTCACCGAAACAGAGAACGAAAAAGCCCGAAACGAGATCAAAAAACTCACCAACGAGATCGCTAAACTACTAGAAAACCCCGGCCTCATCATCGACCTCAAAAACGAACAGGAAAACTAAAACATGGTTCGCTACATCAACAGCAACGCTTCCAAGAAAACAAACCTTTCCCGCCGACCCCGGAACCTAGACACCATACGAACCACCCACGGCGATCCCGAAGCCTTCTTGAACGGCGCCGAGAAACACGACATCGACACTGCCGAAGAAACACGCAAACTCACCACCAAAGCGCGAACAAAGCTCCGTGCCAACGGTAAAAACTTCAACCTCTACGCTCTCCGAGGCACCGCGCAACAGCAACAGCTCATCCAATACGCAGCCGAGGAAGAAGGCCGCAGTATCCAAAATCTTCTTGCTTCACTTATTTTCCCCGTACTCGAAGAAAAATACGGTCAAGACCTACCCCTCAACAACTTTTAAGGAGGAAACTATGAGTTTGCAATCCAAACATGGGAAAGAAGAACACCGGACACCTAGCCCATTTGTCGGAATTTCTATCCTGTCAGCGCTTGCTACAGGGCTTGCTACAGGATTGTTTATACTGGTTTACCAATACCTTGACCCCGCAGAGCAGCGTGTCTTTCAAGATGCCTTTGCGGCATTTCTTCCTGCGTTCATTGTTCTAGGAGCACTGTTAGGTATCGCCGTTATGGCCCTAATTGTCTACGGTTTAGCAGCTCTGTGGCAGGGGAGTAAAGCCGGGCGAGCGTTTATCGAGATAGTGATTATATTTTTCGTAATCCAGGGAATTCTTCATCTTCTCGGATGGTAAACAATTCGAAACAGGGAGAGATATACCATCAAGATAAAGGGATGCTACAGTCCTGACATGACGTCAAAATAATATGACGTCACAATAACGTCACTAGGAGGTGCAGCATTATGGCACAGCAACCACGATTCACCATCTTTCTAACACCCGGCCAGGCTCTCGGGGCATACGCCATTACCGGTATATTCCGTACCGTCGGAATAGTCTTCGCTATTAGTGGCTTCCTGAGCCTTACCATTATCACTATATCCATGCTGCGGGGGCAGCCGGGATTCCTACTCATCGGAATATTCCCCATACCCGTTTTCCTGCTGGCCATACTATTTTTCCCCGGTATCGGACCCGTCACTCTCGCCATTAAAAAGAACCGGAAGCGCGCGGCCGAAATACAACAGCACCAACAGCAGCAACAATACTATGCTGCTCAACAGCAACAAGCCGAGTTCCAACAATGGCAGCAGCAAAAACAATGGACCGAATACCAGCAATTTCTCGCCTGGAAACAGCAACAAAACCTACACTAAAAACATCCGATAATATTTCTTATGTAAAGTAGACGAGAATGCGCCTCCCCTTTATTCAACGCACGTGGTGGGAAATTACCTCCAGGTAACTTCCCACCATCACACTATTTAAAGGAGGAAAAAGAGATGAACTCGCATGAGATAGAACGTTTCTGGGAAAAAGTTATCAAGGGTCCTGATCCCTCCGCGTGTTGGCTCTGGGTTGGAGCGATCGGCGACGATGGGTACGGAAGATTCTGGACACAAACCGAAACCGGTACACAGCGTATGCTCAGGGCGCACCGCGCAGCAGCAGAAATCGTCCACGGATATGATGCAATCAGCGGCCAGCTTGTCACGCACCTATGCGATAATCCGCTATGTGTCCGCGCAGAAAAAGGTACTACTGGGCACCTCTTTATCGGCACTCACGCCGAGAACATGGCCGAGCGGGAAATTCGCGGCCGAGGTAACCTGCATAATCCGCTTTGGAAGCACCAGGGTCGCGCGGCACGCGCTACTAGCGCTAGACTACTCCGCGCCCACACCCTTGCGTATGGGTATGAGCAGCACCAGGTGGATGAGCTGGTGCGCGGTATTATCATGCCAGGACAACAACCGCTTTTCTAAAAAAGAACTTCCACGCACTTATAGTCTCAAATTTCCCGAACAATATTGAAAAATCAAAGAAATATTACGAAACCGACTTGCGATAATACGGGTGAATGGGCTACAATGGATACATAAGGTTCACAAGAAAATGAGCCAAAGCCCGCCGCTGGCAAGGGCTGCCAAGAAGACAATCAAAAGGGAAAGTCATGAAAGAAAAAATCGTTTTACGGATCGCACGCCCCTCCTTCATCCCCGAAGGAAAATACCTTAAGCATGGTCGCGGACGGAATATGTCTCTATGGAAGGACTGTGAAACTGAAGATTTTTACCTTCCCTTTGGAGACTGGAAGTCCAAAGTAAACAACATCATTCAGAGCTTCGCAGTAAATCCGGTAGTACCCTTCAAAGAATTTATCGAAGCCAAAACTGGCGTCAAAGATAATCCTTTCTCAACCTCACATGTCATTGAACCACCCGCAGCTCATGAATTTATCAAGGAATACGCCGCAGAAGCCGGCCTTGACGTCATAGTCCTATGGACGGTCACCCGCGCTAAATACGATTACCGAGGCACTGAAGGGTTCGCAAAAGGTCACACGGCCCAGTGGCACAAGGCGGTCGCTGATCGCCTGCTAAAGATTGAAAAGAAAATCGCAGACGAACACTCCGCCGAGTTTAAAAAAATTTACCAAGACCCCAAAAGCTACTGGGCTGAAGGTGGTCAGCTGACAAGCCACGGCGTTTACCAAGAATCGCTTTTGAGGGAAAAGCTACACTCCCAAATCATCGCTGAGGCTGGCCTCATTGAAAGTTACGACAACTCAGGCGGATTCTGGGCCCTCACCTCTGAAGCCCCACTAAAATTCACCACCGATTACCCATGCTAAAAATTTAGAAAGCACACCAGACGTTGCCCGCCCCTTCCACCCGTCAGCACGAGGAACAAAAAAGGGTTGGGCAACGCTTAATTATCGGAGTACACCCTAAAAACCTACCAGGCAGTAAAGAGACACAACGAAGGAACAAAATATATGGCAGAAGTAGAAATCATCCGTGGACTAAGCCGAGGCGGCGTTGCTAAACGCTACGGCATCACCGCAGGTACGATATCCCATCGCGAAAAGAACGGCCATCCCCTCCCCGAACCTGACATCATCATCGGAGACGGGAAAGCACGCTCATCTGTAGGATGGTCACCCGCAAAATACCCAGAGCTAGACCTCTGGAATCAAGGCGTGCAAAAAAGCGGACCGAAACCTAAAAATATCAGAAAACCAGAGAAATATTACGAAACCGACTTGCGATAATACGGGTGAATGGGCTACAATGGATACATAAGGTTCACAAGAAAATAAGCTTGATCTACTTACTGTTCCATCCAGAAACAGCGCGATCAGAAAAAGTTTATAAGGGGAAAATCAATTGACTACCAATACTTACCGTGTCTTAGAGGCTGAAGAAACTATTCAAAAAGTTTTCGGCAGCAGCGATGCAGGATCTATGTCCGCACCCGATATTATTTCGCACCTGGAAAAGTTCAATGGTAAAGGCTTGTTCTGGAAGTTCTGGGATGTACTCAAAACTCCAGTGGTGGATGCGGAATCTCTTGAACTTGTTGAAGAACAGTTGTACACATACTGGTGGGATGATCCTAGCGTAAGCACAGGATCGGATATGACATGCCCGCGCCGAGAAGTCTATTCCCTGGAAGATATTAAAGAGCTTCGAGAAGATTACGGGAACGACTGGGAAAAGCACCTAGACACCATAGAGGCACTTGAGCCTTTTACTCAGCCGCTGGAAGTCACGGACGCTAGGATGTTCGAGTACTTAGATTATGTGAGCGACAAGACGGGCCTGGATTTGCAGGTAACACTGTCTATACCTCCGCTCACTGAGCAGCAGAAAGCTGTGGTGAAGGAACTCGCTGAGAATGGTCGGATTATGATCCGCACGGACATAGGAGGGGAACCTGAAGATATTTTCGACTACGTCTCGGGGATTCACCGCAACTTCGGGGAAAAGATTACGCACTCAATTGTGTACTCTCCCGAGATTCAGGGTAATGGTCCTGAGTATTGGAGTAATATCTCCGAAATCCTCGGGCTGAAGAACGATGTGGAATTCGCGTGGACCTTTGAAAAAGACGTGGAAGGAAACGCGGAAGAAGCCTCCGCAGCCGAGAAGATCACATACAGCACCTGGTGCGAAGAAAAACTCCTGGACTTCCTCGGCCTTGGGAACGACTGGGAACCAGACCTCAACACTGGCGAAGGCTACGACTACCCGAAATTCATGAGCATCACAAAGAAAAGCGTAGGTGAATAAAGATGACAGAACAAACTAAAGTCCGTGGTGATAAACCGAATCAGGCTACCCCTGCACAGTCGGTTAAGTACGCTCACACGGTTTACGAGGAGCCCGATAATCTCGGGCGATACCACCAAGCCTACGCATGGGTAGGCGCACTAGAGCAAATCGCAGAACAACATGCCGCGGCCTCTACGCTACCTTACCAGTTCGAGTTCTTCGGAGGTCAGGACGTTGTAACCCTAAAAGACAAGCAGCTGAGCATTACCTCAGGGAACGGGCTAGCTTCTGGGAATATCCACTAGATCCTCAGTGGACTTGGGATAAATCCCTGAACCTGAAAGGATAAATCATGTTGATGATTTACATTTCTTGCATGATAGTCACATTAGCACTGAATGTTTTTAGTGTGGCCGCCAATATGGGGTTACATGCGGCACGCGGTGTTAAACCTTTTCAGACGAATATCATAGTAGCTTTAGTAGCTCTCTTTATTCTCAACATGATCAGTGTAGCCGTAACCTTGTATACTCCAGGTGAGGTTTCTGATCCTGCCGTCTGGGGCGGAGGTATTGCAGCTATTATTTCCAGCTGGTTTTTCGTTAAAACGTGCCGTAGGCTCTACCAAGAGTATTTATCAAAGAAGGAGAAAAACAAACCACTATCATTTGCGGAATACTTGATGGCCATAGAGCAATGGGAAGATGGTGAATGAAGAAAATTGGTAAAGAATCCTCAGAAATCTAAGAAAATTATCGGTCTTACGAAGAAGGAGATCGCCGCGCGGTACGGCATGTCCGAGGTCATGCTGAACCGGCATGAAAACAACAGCCACCCACTCCCCGAGACAGATATGCAAATCGGCACACATGCTCATGGATGGTCACCCGCAAAATACCCAGAACTGGATGCCTGGTATGAGAGCCTTCCTAAGGGTAATAAGGGTCGCCCGCGTAAAAAGCCGCGAAAAGAGGAAAAGTAATGTCTTCAAAAACATTGCAAATGAAAATAATGATGATGTTCAAAGATGCTCCTATATACGTGCGGGTTATGCTTATTCAAGCTTGTATCATGGTATTTACCTGTATCATTTTAGAGCTCGTGTGTGGAGTACCTGCCTTTGCCTATGTAATAACAGTTGCCTTAGCACTAGTTTTATGCCATATCCTATGGTTTTTAGCCTTTTTAGCCCCTATAAAGTTTCTTGATTGGGTGTGTGAGAAATTGAAATAATCGCCCCTAATTTTACTAAGACTGTTTCTTATAAGGAATACTATGGAGGTTCTTTAAAATGCTTCTCAAGATTATGGCCCAGCTAGTAAATTTGTCTCACCTGCGGGGCATCCCTGGAGTATCAGCCTGGGTAGGTTCACGTCGGTGGGCACGACTGTTCGCGTGGTGGGTATTCCCGCTTATACTCTGGGGAACAGTTACCGTATGTCTTCTACAGGTTGTTCAGGTGCTATACGATTTAGGATTTCAGCTTACACGTGACCCTTCAGCTTCTATATGGCCGTTCATAATTGTTAATGTATCCCTGGCCTGTTATGTCGCCTGTGGTATCAGTGTAATTTTAGGGATTCTCAGCATGATGGGTGCTGTCTTCCTTGAGCGTTCTCAAGAAGAGCGCTCTATTGATGTTCCTTTAGTTGATTACCTGGACCCTGATAATTTTCTAGCTAAGTCTTATGCGCACACAGTTTCGTAGGAAGGTCCCCAGTGGTATATGTGAGGTATTAAACAAGAAAAGTGTATATTTGTTTATTAACAAATATACACTTTTATGGTAGTATGGAGATACGACCAAGGGGGAACAAGGGGCTCAACAGGAAAACCCCACCCCCACACAGAAAAACAGGACCCGAAAGGAAACACGGTCATGACCATGCAGCAGCAGGTAGAGTACACAAAGAATTTCACCACGTCCGGTAATGTGGTGCAAGATCCACGGATCGGAGACAGCGGATGGGTAACCTTCACCATCGCACACACGCCGCAGAAACTCGACCATGATACCGGGGTATGGGAAGACGGTGAGACTATCTATCACACGGTGGCCGTGGATGGTGGTAAGAACGGCCGGTTCGCACAGAATGTTCTTGATAGTATCACGAAAGGCCTTCGAGTAAACGTAACCGGGGATAAGAAAGTTACCCCTTGGGTCAAGGATCAGCAGTACGGCCTCAACCGGGTTATTTACGCTCAGGAAGTGGCACCCTCGCTAAAGTTTGCTACCGCTCAGGTGATTCCTAATCCGAAAGGCTCAAACATTACGGCCGCACCAGCTCAAGTAACGACTAGCCCGCAAAATGCCGATTTTGGAGGCACATACCCGACCTACCAGAACCACAATCAGCAACCAGGTTCACAGGCGGGAGGGTACGCTTCCCCGCCGCTAGCTCAAGAGTTCTAGGGATAAAATAAGATAAAGAAAAAAGGGGGGTCTGCAACCCACATGAAACATGTGGTCAGGAAAATGCAGACCCCCTGAAGCATATACTCGTATATGCTTCAGAAAAACAGGATTGAAAGGAAAAATCAACCCGACTCAAGACTAGCACATAAGAAGTATCACGGCAGACCCTCATAGGGGGCTGCCTTTTCTTATGGCCAGGAGGAAAAAGTTACCCAGGGGTAACTTGAGAGTGAAAAACGGGCGTGAATAAATAAATCTCAAAAAAGTATAATTGTTTATTAACAACCATACACTTTTATGGTAGACTAGAAGTACAACCAAGGGGGAACAAGGGGCTCAACAGGAAAACCCCACCCCCACACAGAAAAACAGGTAAAGAGAGGAAAACCACAACCTATGACCACCTCACAACAAACACAGACTTTTACCTCTGAGCAGGACGCGGATCGTATCTACGAAGATAACGTGGCAAAAGTAATCCGTGCGCAAATGGGTATGACACCTTTACTCATGTTAGGCGCGCAGGATTTTACTACTGTGCGCGGGAACGAGCCTGGCCTAGAATTTACGGGGCGGATCCTTCCTTTTGATAAGGAAGGCACACGCTTGCGTAAGGCATCCCAGGTGCATATAAAAGAAAAGAAGGAAGACTACCCAGTGTAGCAGGTAGTCTTCCTTCTTTTATGGACTTTTAGTTAGTACTTACGTAAATCTATCCCGAAGCGGTTCCGAATCTCCATAACAGCGTTTCTGAAGCCGCGATAGTTATCAGAACTTGTAGAAGCGATTCCTACCGGCGAACCTACGCCTTCCTGGTCCTGCCAAATCTTATAGTGATTCTTACTTGTCTGAGTCACTATTAATTCGGCATCCCTAGCTCGACGGATCAAGTCATGCACATCTTGCGGTATAGACCCAACCGCAGCACCAGTACCAACGGCACGCGGCACCACACTAGACAACGCTTTACCTTGCCCGGCAGGCAAGACAGCAATAATCACTGACGTAGATTCAGAAACAATCACATCCAGATCGGTTGTCCGGCAAAGCCTGCACACCGGGCAGGCTCAACCCAAGCTCATACGCTTGAGCAACTACAGGTTGGCTCCAACTCAAACCCGAAAGAAACCTACCCATTACGGTGTTCCCCACGGCGAAGCTGAAGAAAAAGAAATACCCAAGCGGCACCAAGATACATGATCGCTGGCCATAGGCAATCCATCAAAGAAACAGGAAGGGATGTAAAAATTGCTATCAAGAAAATACCAGAGACCAGCAGCAACCCTACACCTATCGCAGGCTCATAATCGGGAATATCTAGAAAAGCGAATAACTTATACACTTCAACGAAAAGAACGAACATCGAAGCCGAGACTAGACACGCAAGTAACATTAGGCATTCCTCCTTCCAACCCTAGCGGTCACCCGCGCATCTAGAACACGGCAGGCTTATCAAATACGAAGGCCACAAAGGCAACCACTAAGAAAATCGACATTGTTATTTTCATCCAGAGGCCTAAGTAGTAACGAGCGTAGCTAGAAATAGCTTCTTTGATCCAAAGGTGACCGGGATTTTTAAACCATCGAAGAAGTTTAACGAGAGTAACACCCCCGAAAAACGCAATGCCTAAATAGTCACCAAAGATAACAGTGTTTTTCCAGTGCTCATCAATGGGGTGCAACGAAGTCGCTAAAGATATTGCAGCGGTGTGTGTAGCAGTAAGCAAGCAGATGATAGAAAGAATAAAACTGACAATAATCAAGAGAGGTTCTAAGGGAGTAGCCAATGAGCCCCTAAACTTCCGTTCTACATCTTCTACTTGAGTACTGATACCAAAAGAAGAATTATTATTCTCCTGATGACTCATGATAATTCCTTTCTTCGTTATTCGAGCGAGTACTTATTTCTGCTAGCTCAGGATGAGTATCTTCTGAAGTTACAGACTCATCTTCACCAACAACGGCCTGCCTATCTTTTTCTGCTCGCAAGGCTTGTTTTACCACGGCAAGAGAGATGTCAAGACGCTTAGCGATATTAGCCGGGGATTCCCCGACTCGCTTCATAGCAAGAATAATTGGAGCTTGTTGTGCACGAAGTTCAGCTTTGGCTTCCTTGCTGAGCGATTGCAGCTCTTCAAGCTTTTGCTGATAATAATGAATGCGTTTCTGAACACTCCCGTAGTCACTTTTTTCTTCCAGATCAAAAAACTCAACTGCGAGATTCTGGAGTTCTTCTTCCCGCGCAGCAAATCCTGCTGCAAGCTCGGCAGCTTTCTTGCTCGCAGTAGTATTACCTCGAACCATCGCCATTTATCCTTTCTTTTTATAGGTGTGGACTCCGGTGCCGGTGTTGAACCATTGGGGGGTGGTGTAGTTCTTTCTGGTGGTGGGTTTGCTCGGGTTTTTTGGTCTGTTTTTGTTTGGATGCCTCAAGTGTTTTTTGTGCCCGTTCCTTCAGCCGCGCAAGTTTCTCTCGCACTTCAACCTGTTTCGGATCCCGTACTTTCTGATTTTTTACGTCAGGTTGCCTTTGATCCTTCAAATGCTGTTTAAGGTTTTGAAGCTGAGATCGCTGTACCTGACGCTCACTGGTAACCACTGAATTATTCTGTACCACTGATTGATCACGGAAACGTTCAGAAATAAGCCCGTGCTCTTCCTGAAACTCGTATGTGTAATAGTTCTCTTGCTGCTGTTCATACAGCTGCTCAGGACTTTCATCTATCAAGTCAGACCCAAATGCTAAATCTAAGAAATCTTGAGCTGGCACATCCGTATGTTTACGAATATTGTGGATCGCAAATTCCAATGAGCGTTCCTCACCGGTTAAGAAAGAACTTAGTTCCTGATCCTCATATAGCTCTTTAACTGATAGATGTTGATACTGCTCAGGAGGGAAAAGTTTCAAAGAGTCACCGTCTTGTTCGACTGCGTGAACAGAAATCTCTTCCTGAACAGGGGCGCCCCGTTCAGCCAGCGCTTCAAGGTTTTCTTTTGCGCCGAGCACTAGATAGTCTTCTCCATCTGCACGCACGCGCGCGAACGCCTGGGAATAATTACCCAAAGCTTCAGCAACTCGCTTTGGATCACTCGTGTGTTCACCATCTTCTAACTGAGTCATTATCGTTGAAGCCTCCTTAAAAGTGTGGGGTACCGAGCAATTGCTCGGTACCCCACACTTGGGTTTTAGAGGATTTTGTGTGAGTGCCCCGAGGGTTTGGGGTGTTCACACTATGTATTACGGGTGAGGTAGGGGTAAACGCGGCACCACACACAAAAAACCTGGTACCACACCCAGATTTTTCTCACGGCCAAGGCCGCCCGTTCGTTTTTACACCGTTGAAGCGCTCTGCCGGTACGTGCTTTTCCACAGCACACCTCCCTTCTCTTCTTCGTTCCTCATACGAGAGGTGCACTGTGGAAAGAGCACTCAAAGCCCGGCGGTGATGCAAAAAGTCTGTGGACGGCACGATCCACACCTCAAACCTTTGAGCTCAAGAATTTCTCCTTGTGCTTCCCCCGCTTCGCTCCTCCTGCACCGAAAAATTCTTTTCGCCCAATAATCTCGGTATCGTCCCGACCACCGACTCTTTTACACACCCGCTCACCATGTTGCACAAACCTGCTTGCAACTCTTTTTCCTCCGCAAGCTCCCCCAAAGAGTCTTAGTTGGTTTGGCACACATGGACTTCGCCCGTGCAAAACCGCGACAACAATGTCGGACACCATACGCCGACCAGCTTGTACAGCGCCCTTCCTTGCTCCTACGTCGCACCACGGCACAAACTGCCCAGCTTTTAGCTGTCACACCTCTTGCATCCAATGAATAAGGTTACTAATCTGAGTAATTCATGCTAAAATACTGTGCATGATGACCGTCCACAAACTCAGCGCAGGCGACGGTTATAAGTACTACACGCACGAAGTCGCCTCTGGTGATGCTTTGCGCGCAAATGACCGCGAGCTAGGCGACTATTACACTGTGGACGGTATGCCGCCGGGTCAATGGATCGGCACTGCCCCGGAAGCGCTGGGGCTTTCCGGTGAGGTATCCGAGGCACACATGCATACCCTTTTTGGGCAGAAATTCACCCCGATAGAGACCGTGGAAGTCAAGGAGATGCTGCACGGACTGCCCGAGTTCGACGACTACATGGCCGCCTATAACAACGCCTATGAATCCTATAAAATGCATGCTGCGGAACGTGCATGGGAGATTCTTACCCGCGCCGAGGACGGCTTGAGCCAGCAGGAAATCGCGCACCAAATGGGTGAGATCGGGCATCCCATGACCCAAAAAACGGTCTCAAATTACCTAACTAGGTACGCAGCCGTGGGCAATAAGATTACTTCCGCACAGGCAGAACACAACGGTAAATACACTGTTCAAAATAAGGTTAAAGCCCTCACTAAAGAGGAATTTATAGAGCGCTATCGTCTGACTCCTGGGGAAATTACCGCAGCCAATAACGCAGGAAAACGAGCACACAACAAGCTCTATAAAGAACAAACAGCCTCCCAGTTGCACCCCGAATATACAGCGGGAACTGATTTTACGAAGCGTGTTTCTGAGGAGATCGCCCGTCACCGTAGGATGCATGACGGGGCAGAACCGACCAAGAGGCAGATGCAGGAAATTCGTTTCCGTGTCGGCGGTGAACTCTACCGTGCTGAGCGTGGTATCGAACCCACGCATGCACAGCTGCGGCAGTTTATCGCCGAAAACAGCAAGAAACATCAAACCGCTATAGCGGGTTTTGATCTCGTGTTTACGCCGTCAAAATCCGTTTCAATCGCCTGGGGATTAGGCGATAAAGAACTGCGGAAAAACATTGAAGCGGCTCATGAGCACGCGATTCAGGATGTGGTGCGGCATCTAGAATCGAATGTGGTTATGACCCGACGGGGTCATAACGGTATACGGCAAATCGACACCAAAAGCGGAATTATTGGTACAAAATTCCGTCACTACGACAGCAGGGCGGGCGATCCGAACCTGCACGATCACGTCGTAATTGCCAACCGCGTTGAAGGCGCAGATGATAAATGGTCGTCTATTGACGGCCGAGTTTTGTACCAGTACGGGGTCGAATGCTCAGAACTTTATAACAGTAAAGTCCAAGAATACGTCACACAGCTGACGGGTTTGCAGTTCGAGCCCCGAATGCAAAATGGCAAACCCATCCATGAAATTGTCGGCATTAGCGACGAAACAATTCGTGCTTTTTCCTCTAGGCGCGGCAATATTAGCGCCGAGCTTGACCGTGTGAAGGCAAAATTTGTGGCCGATAACGGCTACGAACCATCCGAAAAGCAGCTCATTAAATTAGCGCAGCAGGCGACACTGGCGACACGTCCGGCCAAGTCTGAAGCGCGTTCTTTGGAAGATTTGCATACCGAATGGGTTGCAGCCGCACACGCCCTCAGTGAGCATGGTGTGCACGTTCCGGTCGATCATCAACTGGCCGAATCTCTCAAAAACGCTTCTACGCAATACGAACAAAATACCCTTCAATCGGTACGGCAAGAAGCCTATTCAACACCCCTTGAAGCACATACCGATGCGATTCTCTCCCGTCTAGAGGAAGCGCGTTCGACCTGGCGGCGTACCCATATTAACGCTGAAACCAGCAGGTATGTACGCGAGTTGGGCTTGAATGAAACACAGGATAAAGGGCTTATTTCGTCCATCCGTCAGTCCGTCGCAAGCGACTCACTACCCCTACATATTAAGGACACCAGGCTTACCCCGCGCGAGTATCTGCGCAAAGACGGTACAAGTCAGTACCAGCGTATTGACGCTGAGTTGTTCACTTCTGAGCGTGTGCTCGCGGCTGAGAATAAGATTTTGGACGCTGCATCCCGTGCAGTGATTCCAGCATCCACGGTGGATGTTTTCGAACTGGCCGCACAAAAACGCCGCGCGGAACTCGCCGAGCAAGGACACTCCCTGCCCGCTGGGCAAGAAGCAATGGCACGCGCATTTGCCACTTCCGATAAGTTCCTGGTGGTTGGTATTGGTGCCGCCGGTGCCGGTAAAACCTCCTCAACTCGCCTAGCCGTGGACGCTATCGAAGCCTCCGGGAATAGGGTTATTGGTATGGCTCCGACGGCTGCGGCCGCAGCTGTTATGCGCTCTGAAATGCGCATCAATGCCGATACGGTGGATAAGATTTTGACCGATTGGCAAAGTGGCAAAAAGCCCCTGGATGTGCGCCCCGGCGATGTCCTCCTGGTCGATGAAGCGGGCATGATCGCTACCCCGAAGATGGAGACGATACTTACCCTTGCGCAAGAACACGGTGCTCTCGTGCGCGCATTGGGTGATTATCGGCAGCTCTCAGCGGTCGGATCCGGTGGCGCGTTGCGGCTGGTTGATCGGGAGATCGGGGCCGTGCATCTGGACGAACTGTTCCGTTTCACGAACCCCGAGGAAGCAGCGGCCACACTCTCGCTACGCGAACCGCCTTTGGTCGGGACGGATAAACCGTTTGAGTGGTACAAGGACAATAACCGCATTATTGCTGGTGATGCAGATGCGATGATTGAAGACGTTTTCCGCAAGTATAGCGTCGATGTGAACGCTGGGAAACAGTCGATCATGATCGCGTCCACCAACGAAGCTGTGACTAAACTGAATGATTTGGCGCAGGCTCACGCGATCGAACACGGCCAGGTTAGCACTGATGCGGGTGCGGTAGCGCTGCATAATTCCTCCCGCGCACACCTCGGGGATACCATTGTGACCCGGAAGAACGCCCGCCGCCTGGTGGTGAATTCCGGTCAGGATTTCGTGAAAAACGGTGACCTCTGGCGCGTCACCGATCTGCACGATGACGGCCGCATCACCGCACAGCACACCGGCCACGGTGGGAAAGTCACCCTCCCCGCCGGGTACGTACAAGAATCAGTGGAGCTTGGGTACGCGGCCACTATCCACCGTGCACAGGGATCTACTGTAGACACCGCGCACGCCCTGGTCGATGCATCTACCGACCGTGCCGGAGCGTATGTTGCGCTTACCCGTGGCCGCGAACACAACGCTCTCTACGTCGCTCTGGCCGACGGTGAGAAACGCGATGATGTGCTTGATCGAATCACCGGCGCATATGAACGCGACCTCACAGTACACGAGACTGTGGACCAGCTTCGCGCCGAACACCGAAACCTGGCCAACCTGATTGCTCAGCATGAAGACATTAGCGAACTGGCCGTACAGAAGGTCATGGAGCCCTACCTTATGGAGGGTATGTCCAGGGTTAAGGAGCACCCGGTACGGGATAAAGACTCCGGCCAGATTATCGACCACACCCCTGCTAATGGTGTGGAGGACGCGAAAGCCGTGCTGGCCTCACCCGCATGGCCCGCGTTGGCGCACGATATGGGCGAAGCATACCGTAACGGCGTAGACCCCGCCGCACTGGTCGAACGGGCATATTCTCGCCGGCCTCTAGAGGCCAGCGACCAGGGCGCAGAAGCGAAAGATTACGCCGCCGTGATGCAATGGCGCGTCGAAAAACTCAATGTAGACGCCCAGAAGGTTCACGAAATGGCCGAGCGTCCCCTGTCCTACCTGAGCGATGAGCACCTAGCGCGGCTGGTGGATCAGGCTGCTAAGCGTACCCAGCCAATGGCCGACAGGCTAGAACTCTCCGACCCCTGGTGGTTCACGAACCCTTACGCGATGGTCAAAACAGACGAGCTCATGGCCATGCGCTCTAGGACGTTCAAAGCGCTCCAGGCCAACGAAAACGACGGTAGTCTCTATGACCGCATCAAAGAGAACCTGGGCGATATGGACGCTGAAGTGCAGCGCCGCCGCTGGGAAATTTCCGGCGACCAACGCGAGCTAGAGCAAATCATCCGTGGCGAACGCCCCCGCAGCGGCCATAACTTCACCCTCCACAAAGTTCTAAGTGAAGAGCAGAAAGTACGTCAGCACCTCATCCCGACCATTGACCTGCCCGAGACCAAGCGCCCTGAACAGATCCAAAACGGCATTAGCGGCCACACACTAGATCGGTTCTGGGAAAACCACCCGAACCTGCATAACACCAGGTTAGGCACTATCCTGCATTCTCGCTCCCGTGAAATTGGGCAGCTCGCCCAAGTCAGGGGCGCACAACTCGCGGCAGAAAAACCCGAATGGGTTAAACAACTTGGTGATGTCCCGGCCAACAAAAAATTGGCACGTCACTGGTACCGGGTTGCCGCAGAAACCGAAGCCTTGCGCGATAAATACAATATCGCCACCAGTGATCCTGAGGCAGTACCGCAGAAGCTCCGCACCCAGGCAAAGCCGCACGAAGCACCCACTAAGGCGGAGGCACGCGGTAAATTCCTGCACGCCCAAGTCACTAATACGCACAAGCGATCCGTCATGGCCGCACACAAGCGTACACCGAAGACAGACATCGAAAACGTGCAGATCGCCCAGGTCCGCGACACCAACCTAAGGGCACAAGAAGCACACCGAGAAGGACGGCCAGCAGGAATTACGATGGCTATGCTGTCTCCTGAACAGCGCAAGCAACTCCAGAAGATGCGTGCTGAAAAAGCATCACAAACAACAACAAGGAAGAAACAGGCCATGCAGCAGACTGCTCACCCGAGTGTGGAACAGCGTATTGCAGATCAGCGGAAACAACGCAGTAACCGGGTGCAGGAACTTGCTCGGCTGAAGGAGCGGGCACAAAAAGGTCTCGAAGCATCCAAACAAAAACCCACACCGCAACGCCAAGAACAGAAAGAACTACACCACCAACGACAACGCAATATAATGGATCAGCAGCGGCAGCAACAATCTCAACGTGGTATTCGGTTCTAATAGATAGGGGGGTGTGTCTACAAAATGTAGACACACCCCCCTTTTTTTAGGTATAAAAAAGATGCTCCAGAACTGGCAATGGCCATTAGTTCTGGAGCCCAACCGACTGGCTTTTCCATTCGTACACCCTGACCGGGTGATCTGCTCTGGCGCCTATCGCGAAGTTTTATCGTCTTATAATCATAATATCCGTAGTCTATTCTGTCAAAGGTTTCCAGCATGGCACGCAGGCACAGGCAATATCAAAACAATCCACTTGCCCATAACCCGCTGACAAGTGAGCACCTGGAAACTTTTAACCGAGCACACCCTGCACACCAATTCCTAGGACAATACACTGGCTTCTTGAATAAAGTCGCTCGTGAACCGCGTCTAGTTTTTATTGATGAAACCATGCACGAACCCCATCATCAAAATCAGACCCTAGACCGCAGGTTCTACGCTATCTCAGCTGTCGTCGTGGAAAACCCCGACGTAGCTTCACTCCGCGAAGACCTCAAAAACATTATTGGTGGACAATCTTTCTGGCATACTACCGATGCTGCCTCCGAAAAGAAAATCATCCAAAAACCGTGGCTCAACCAAACGAATCTGCAGCACATGATGGATACCATAGGAGACTACAGCCAAGATACTCAGAACGTCCTGACCTTTCACTCCCAAGTACGGTACAGTCCAAATCTGAAAACTCAACGAATTTTGATGGAACAAGCTCGTGCCGAATCTATCACGGCCATGCTGAAAATCCTGACTTCTTCCGAATATTCAGCTCAAGCGTTCGTCTTTGAGCGCCGCCATAACGAATATGAAAATGATCTAGATAGAAACACTATCCACCGACTCGCAAAGCATAAGATCATTCCGTCTACTGTTAAATTCATCCATACTACCTCTTCGATAGAACCCAACCTCTGGGCACCCGATCTTCAAGCTTGGGGTATCGGCCAGGAGATCCGTCGCGACGATTCCACCTGGCTCACCCACGCACACCTGCGGCCACTGATCATCGACGCTCAAACTCTTGAACCTCTCCGGTCGAACGAACCATATGTTCCGGCCGCACCGGCGGGTATTCCCGCCCCTCACACCGAACAGCAGCTTAACCAGGTGATCGACGACCTAGACACCGGGGTTTATAACCGTGAAATCCGTGACTTTGAAGCACGCCTTATCACCGGCAGTAAACGGGAAACTTTTATAACCTCCACCCACAAATCACTAGCCACCCAATCCCGCCGCACACACATACCCCGCCAGCACGCCAAAGACTTAGCTCACGGAAGTAAACCCGTACACACTAAGGCCTCCGTCGAAGTCATTAAAAACCTCAAATCCCAAGCACAAAAAATACTTGAGGCCGCAAAACAAAAACCTGCTTCACAGCCCCAAGCGAACAATATTACTCCGCCAGATACTTCTCCCCAACAACCTCAACCTGGCCGTGGACCACGCCTAAACTAAATTTTCATGATATTAGCGGGTTTTGCGCCCAGGTCGCATCATAAGACGCAAACTCTTCAAAACCAGCATCCGTTAGATGAAGATCTGCGGCATGGTTAGGTCTGTGCTCTTCTGTACGGAAACATTCACGATACACATGGTCTTTCAAGTGTTCCAACGTCGGCCAGAAAAACCGTTGATGCCAGTCAATTGCTAACATATTCGGTGAATCATCTTGATGATATGCCGCATACCATGCCGCCCACAGAGCTGTCAGCTCTTCAACAGCCACCGGGTGACGATACCAACATGCAGGAATACGAATATAACTCTCTGATAAGTATCGGTAAGATATCCAATCCACCCAATCCCTTAGAGTTGCCCATAATTCTTCTCGTGCTTTAGGATCCGTAAGCTCTCGCCAACAATATATCGTCGGTGCCGAACCTTGCGCAGGGGCAGTGCTTTCTAAAGCCTCTACACGATTAATAAGCTCTTTAATAGTCTGAGTTTGAATCTCGAAGAGTTCTTCCCAAGAAACTTCATTTTCTTCTTGACGCTCTGTTCCAAGCTCATCAGAATTATCATATTCAGTCATGACCTTACGCTTCCTGTTGCCCACGCTTTCAAATTCTGTGTCTCACCCGGGATCTTCCCACACACTCGGTACGTATACAGCTGATCGTCCTCCAACTGGGCAGCATCTTTCCTCTCCCACCAAGGCGTCAAACCCAAATGCATCGGCTTATGATTCTTATACCGCACCATCGCTGAAAAGGCTGGAAGTTGCTGAATCTGATTAGCCTCCATCACCAACTTATCCTCTTGAGAATATGACGTGGAATTCCCATACTGCCCCGAAGAATAGGACCGCTGAACCCTGCCCCGCTGGAACTTTCCCAGCGATTCAGCAACAGGCTGCAACGTCTTAAGATCAAGACCTGGAAGATAATACTTCACCACAGCATTCGTCTCAATCGTAGCTGCCCCTTGTTCACCCCACCGGTCAATCAACTGCGAGAAAGACTGCGCAATCAAAATCACTTCAATACCACGACCATTAATATCGGACATAATCGAATCCATCTTCGGGAAAGCAGCCAAGTTCGGACCCTCATCCAACACCGCCCGGAAACACGGCCATAACCGACCACCAGGCCGATCCTGTGAAACCTCTCGGGCAGTATTAATAAGCTCATTAGCGAACATCGTCACCAACGGAGCCACATCCACACCATGAGCAGTATCAGCAATCAAGTAAATAGTATTAGGTCCCGCCAAGAAATTTTTCATATCAAATGCCTGGGCTGGATCACAAATAAATTGCTCCCGGATTCGATCAACCGCTAAAGGCTCTAACATCCCAGCAAGAGTCTGCTGAATAGAATCAAGAGTCTCACCAGCCCGATTTTCCCGTTTTGAGTTCAAAAACGCGATCACGTGATCGCTCACCTGGTAGGAATGCGCCTTTGCAAGCTCTAACGGAACCTGAGAACGTAAATCCTGTGCCCACTCCATAATGTCATCTAAGGTCTTCCCAGTCGCGGCCGCAACATGCAAAAACCGCGCTAAAAAGGCAGCTGCCTGCTCATTGAACCAAGACCCGTTCTTTGTTCCCTCGACCGGACGGGCATGCGCCCAAGCTTGGGCACGCCTCTGCGCTGTCTCAAAATCCTCACACCCAGCCACAGGGTTCCATTTCACCTTATATGGCCACCCCGAAACATCATGCAGATCATACACCAGCACTTCGCCTGTAGCCCCAGCAATCCGCTGCCGAGCAGCAGCAGTAATCATCAGCAAATCAGGTTTCGTCGAAGTCGCCATTACCGCACCCGGCGCATCTAGTACCGCATTCGACGCGATCGACGTTGTCTTACCTGCCTGCGTTGGGGCAAGCACCAGCTTTGACTCTTTCGCTTCACCATAAATCGGTTTACCACCCTTAAAGAAGGACTGTCCGTTCTTCTTCGTTACCCGGCCACCAAGTTTCCCCAACTCTGTTACAAGCCAGTTATCCGGCATACCATCTACAAAAGCATCCACAATCTTCTTGGATTCCTTCGGATCAGACGACGCCACCGAAGCCAGCATCCGCTTAGTCTTCTGCCGCGCCGCACGCACCGCAGCATCATGTCCTAACGCGCGAGAGACATTGGCGTACTTCACCATATGCCGCTGACCGGCACGTTCTATAGAAGAACCACCAGAAAGATCAAATTTAGCAGATAGTACTAAGACCCCTACCACAGTGACCAATAACAGGAACAAGACAACCCAGAAAAGTGGTCCTACACCGTGAGTCTGAAAGACCGAGCCGATCTCCCACAAATTTGTGTGCCAAACCCCAGTAAAAGACCAAGCATTCACCACCGACGCTGCATAAAGACCTAAAATTAACATGATCATAATCAGACCGGCGATAAATCGTTCAGCAGCAGACATCATCTCTAGTGTCCTCCTCCTAAGCTCAAAGGCTCGATTAACGCAACCTTAGGTTCCTGCCCGGCACCAGAGCGCACCAGGTGAACCACCCATACGCCATCAGAAGTTTCAACACGAAGAGTCGCCTTAGTCGCATCCGTTCCAAATTCGGTGTACACCACCCGCTGCACAGAACGAATATTTCCGTACTGCGGGTTATAGTTTTTCAACTGCTCCTTATATTCATCCGTGACACGAGGATCCATATACTCATGCCATGTCGCCTGATCGGTTTTCATCGCAAAAACCTGCATCGACGCTAATGCGAACTCTTGTGCGTGTTTTTGTTCCTCTTGGCTCCACCCAGAAAATGCACCAGGCCCAGGGGTTGCGGCGGGTTCTCCATAATGTCCCCACCTAGGTGATTCTGACGGTGACGGTGTAGGAGCAGAACTGCTCGTGGTCATACCTGTCGCTGCTGGTTGAGCCTGATCCTCACGGCCATTGCTGTTATTTGCTGCGCACCCAACCATTAATAAGGCAGAAACCAGCACGGATGCGGCAACAATATAATGATGATTCGACATCTTGATCAGATCCTTCGCTACTTTTTCTTCTCGCTATCGGGAATATGCAAATAATTAGAAACTGACGAGGCAGGCATTTCACGAGTACTGTATGCACCAGGATTAATCGCGTTATATTCCTCAATCACAACAGTTTTTCCATCGTCCTTGACCTCTTTCACCACCGCAATATGTCCATATTGTGCGGAGGCTCCTGCCGCGCCAGGGTCAAAATGAGCCATAGCCCCAACCTCGGGCGTATGATCCACCGGCCAACCTTTTGCCCTCCAGGTACCGGCCCAATCACCACCATTACCAAGAACCATACCGTCCACAAAATTACTGTTTGTATACTTTGGCTTCTGCGGATCAGTAGCACCGACCTGTTGATTCAAACGCCACAGCGAAAAATCGGTACAATTCACGTAGTAGGCACCTGTAATCGGGTTCGGTGCTTGCTCATACCCTTTCCACGGATAATCATCGTTACCGCTGGTCTCGCCACCAGAATATCCACCAGGCTTATTACACTCAGCGCTAGCATTATTACCGCCGCCGTTTTGTGGTGCCGCGTTCTCAACAGGGGCCGTATCTACCGAACCGTCGGATTTACCGCCAACCTGATTTCCGTATACACGCTCGTAAAAGCTCTTCTGCAACGTGTGTATACGTTTTAAATAGCCCTGAGTCTCTGAGTACGGCGGTACACCACCATACTGCTGCACCGCACCAGGCCCAGCGTTATACGCTGCCATCGTCAGATCAAACTCGTTCTGACCCGACGAATCCGCAATAGGTTTGATTTGCTGACGTAAATCACGCAAGTACTCACCCATTGCCCGAATCGAAGCCTTCGGATCGGACTGAGATGCCCCGTGCCCGTAGGTTGCCCATGTCGCATCCGTGAACTGTGCCAACCCGGCCGCACCAGCATGGTTGTGACCCAAACCAGCATTCCACCGAGATTCAGACTCTAGCTGAGCAGCAATCCACGATGTCGGGATCCCCGATGTTTTCGAGGCATTCACCACATCCTGCTCCCACTCAGCAGGAATCAAACCACCCGTCACCGAAGATTCACCATCAACCGATCCATAAAAAGGAGCAGGACGACCATCTTCCCCTTTCTCCCCCGCAGGCGGAGGAGTAGCATCACCACTACCCGGTGCTGCCGAGGCCGAGGAAGCAGGAGGACAGGCTGCCGCAGACTGCCCACCGCTAAATAACGCTGTCACAACCAGCAGCGGAGAAATAATGACAGCCACCGCTGCAACCAACACACCAGCAACTACGAACAGTAATCCGCCGGAACCGTTTTCGTCTTCCATACCTCTTGCCCTCCTCCCTCAAAACCTCTAGATATATCTTTAGTGGCGTTTCGTGAAACGTGTGTCTGTGTTATGCAGCTTCGCTAATGTAGGGGTCTTCGGAGACTGCACTGGGATTCCCTCAGCGTCCTCAATCTTCCAAATTGCTTTGCCCATACCGTAATGAGCCTTGTTACTGCCATATAGGGTGTGGCCATCCGGGCCTTTATACCGGTTCTGATACTCCAACCCAGTAGCACCGGCACCGAAGCTTTTAATCCAATCCGCCTCAGTTTTCTTAATCTCCCGCACCTTACTTAAAGCGGTAATATCCCCCTCGCCCAAAGCCAGCAGAATCCACAGACCGCACTTATTGATCATTGAATGCGCAGTCTTCTGATCATGAGCATTCGGCAGCATCAAAAAATCTTCAGGAGAGTGAGTGATTTTCATAGTGCCCACCCCCACGGACCTGTTCGTCCGGGACAGCCTATCGACCGCATCTACCATCCCGTCAGCCATACGGATCGGGAACCAGAACTCATCCATCAATGCGGAATACCCATGCCAGGTATACTTCGGGGTATACACCTGCCCATCAGCCGCCGCTTCCATCACAAGCTGCCTCTCATGCTGGGCAAGCTCCCAGTGCGCATCAACAGCATCCATCCCTAACCGCCAGGTTGACATCATCACAGCAGAAATCATCTGCTCGTAGTTCTCCGGAATCGACGAAGAATCAAAACAGAATCCAGCAGGGTTTCCTGGATTAATATTCACATCACTATCCGAGAAGACTTGTGACATTTCCCCATAAATCAACGCCGCAATGGACTTATACAAATCTGAATAAATCTGTTTGAACTCCTCAACCGTGCTTCCTGAAGAAGCGATCAGAGCCCGCTCAGAAGGATTATCAAAAAAATGCAGAAGATGCCCTAAAGCAGGTTTCTCCTCAACCTCAACAATTTGCTCTACCGCAAGCTTGATCATGGTCGATTCAGTATCCGTAATCGTCATCCCATGTCCACGGTTAATACGCACCAAAGAGTTAATATTGCGCACCAACTGGGTAATAGAATCTGCACGCATTGAATCCCCAGTCACTCCACCGATTTGTTTTCCTGCTAATGCCAACGGCCCTAAAGCCATAGGATTAATCTTTGTTTTCCCACTACGGATACCTAACTCAAATACGTCAGCACCAATCTCACGGGCGAACTTCACCCACTCACCCTTAATAGGGTCAAAAATAGACAGAGGTACCCCACGAGCATTAAGACCAGCAGCAACCAACCCCGCAATTGACGATTTACCGAAACCATTTCGCCCAAAAACCATCGCATCAGGAGACGTAATAACACTGTTCTGATACAGGCTCATATGATCCATCGCCACAGCAGTACCAGAACTTAGGTCATAGCCGATAGGAATACCATCCTGCGGCCTGCCAGTACCAGCAACAAACGGCCATAACCCGGCTCCGTCCCAGTTCGACTCCATCCACCGACGCGGGTGTGCCACCTGAGACCACGCACCACCATTAATAGAATGCTGCCCAAACAATGTCTTCTTCGAGATAGGATCAACCACCGGGGAATGACGAAATTTCTTCTTTCGTAAACGTAACTTCACGACCTATTTCCCCTTCTGAAGTTCCTGCTCAGAATTCTCTAGCAACTTCTTATCCGCCGCGTATACCCACGGAAAAATACCCAAAGGCAAAGTTTGATGAAACGCTGCATCAGCCGCATAATCCACGAAATGGTATTCCATACCACCCATCATGGTTTTGATCTCATTCTCAGCTTCACGCTGCGCAGCCTTAGTAGGCTCGAAAGTTACCGTCGCCATTAGCGCCCACTCATGTACCAAAGCACCACGGGTCATCTGATTCATCGCGACCTGCACACCCTGAGCCTTAGTAGTATCAAACTGAGTCACATGCTGTTGCGACGAAAGCTCCGCCGTAGACTTACGCTCAGCATTATTAATCCTGGATCGGTTCTTATGAATAGGAATCGGACGATACAACATCGTCACGCGCTTACGCAGAAAATGCTTCGAAGGCTCAAACAGGCGACGATACGTCGTTTCAGTCTTCTTCCCAAGATCAGGAACCATCATCATCACCGTCATAGAAGCCACACCATCATGCAGTACCACACGCTTATGCGACCCATCAATAAAATCAGGACCAGACCTCTCAAAATGACGTACCACCGGACGGTCATTCTGAATATCCCGTTCAACCTCACTCTCACGATCCGGGTTATACGCCGTGTACATCAAATCCCCATACTCAGGATCACTCATCGCGTGCATTGGTCCAGCACCAGAAGCTCGAAGCCTACTCTCATGCCTAGGAAGACGAGACACAATCTCTGCATACGCACCTTCCACATCATCATCGAGCTCAGATAAATCCCACCCCAACGTGACATACGTAGACACATTAGAAACAGCTAACGGCATAGCGCCAATAGACTCTCGATAAATAGCTTGAGAAGCAGTCGGCGAATTCGGGTCAAGAACCTCCAAAGCAGCCTCAGCCATTGGAACAGAAGACTTCTGAATAGAATCCACCGTCACGGCTACACCACGCAGCCCACCCTCAGACGCTAAAGACCCCAAGAACCCAGAAAAAGAACCAACCTGCATGTCCGTATCTTCCTGAGTCTGCAACGCCACGCCACGAGGAGCACACGCAAAAGTCACCGTCGCCATATCCACACCCGTATGATGCAGCAGCTCCACCTCAGAGCCCATACCATCTACCGCTTTCACCGGCTTAATAGTGTGCAAAGCACCAGGCAAACCCATCAAATCCTCAGCAGCACGATCCGACAGATGATTATTCACAAACGTTGCTTCACCATCAGCCACCCGACGGTTATGCCTCATCCGTGCAAGAAAACGTGCTGCTAATGTCCGATCACTAGAACCAAAAGGAATCCCAAAAATGGCAAGTAAGAAGAAAGCCACCACAATAAGAGCAATTCCAAAAACTATCTGCTCTAAAATGATGAAAATAAAAGCAAACAGAAACGATGCTATGAAAATAATGAATGTTGGAAACGGGATAAATCCCGCAATCCTAGTAGAACCCACCCGAATTGAATTCCCATAACGAGGGCTTTCCATCGTTATCCTTCTCCTCAAAAAGACTAGTAACTACGCCGATCCAAATGACTCTCATCCACCACATGAGACTCCACGTCAAAACTCGGTAAAGAATTAACAATCTGGGAATACCGCAACGCAGAATCAGCAAAACCCGCGAAATTTCCTCCCGCAGAACCCGGCCTAGAAGCTGTACCCTGCCCTTCGCTACGTTGGCCTTCAAAAGACGGCTGCGAGATAGGTAACGATGAAGAAGAACCAGAACCATATGACGGTGAAGAACCTATTCCACCACCTATAGAGCCATTACCGCTACTACCAGCAGGCTCCGAACCAAAGCCGCCGGTGTTATTTCCAAGGGTTGGTTCTCCTGCTGTGGACTGCCCACTGTCACTTCCGCTACCAGAGACATACCCAGCAGGCGACGAACCACCAGAAGACGTCGCAGCAGAAGCTTGAGGCATAATGATTTTCATAATGGCCGGAAGAGTAAGCACGCTCATCAGTAGCACGCCTTCTGCCTGCATCAATTTCCCCACTATTTTTATGGGATCTTGCTCATTTACACCGTCAATCAGAAGCTTAAACGCGAAAGCAAACAGAACAGCTAATACAGGTTTATAAATAATTAGAGCTAAAAGCCAACGTGCAGTACGGGACATCCTCAGCTCACCAGCAGCCATATTCATAGCCTCAGATGCAGGCCAAAAAATTACAAGAATAGGAACCATAATTGCTTTAATCATCATGATGGCGTATTGAACGATCATCACCAGGATCATGATGCCGCCGATAATCATCATTCCCGCAAAAAGAGTTCCACCTGAGGCCGCGCCAACTTTAAAGAGTCCTACAACATCTTCAGGCTTCCAGCCCACAATATCGATAAACCACTTCGCGGCCGCATCACTAGCTACTATCGCAATAGCCACCATAGTCCCGCCGCCAGCAGAGATTGCTGAAACCCGCAGTAGCCCTGGCCAAATATCCTTCAAATGCTGCCCACGCTGAGTCCAGAAATACTTCATACACGGGATCAAAATCCCAATGACAACCGCGAACCATACGAAAGGGCCCATCGCGATCTTCATGTAGCTCATTGTCTCGTCATGCGCTACATCGATTACTGGACCAATATGCAGAAAGTCCGTAATGAAACTCTGAAACATGTTCAAAGCTCCGCTGTAAAAAGACTCAACGAACTTCATCACTTGTTCATCGGCCCAGTTTCCAGCGATCTGCCCTGCCGCTTTACCCGGATTAGTAGCTGCCTCAGCAGCAGACATTGTATCTGAACAATTAGTCCCAGAAGGGTCGCAAACTTTAATGCCCTCGGTTGGGTGAGTAAGACCCCACCATCCTGCTTCCCATGCATCCATAAACTTTTACCCCCGATTTACCGACAAAAAGTTCATAGGAACCGTATCTGTTGAGTCTTGATACTCTATGTCCTGACCTTCAGGGACAAAGACCTTCCAGTCCCCCTCTTCCCACACCACGGGAAGAACCATCGAACGCAAAGCCTTCTTATTCCCCTGCTGTGCTACCAAATAAACTTTGACTTTCGCGTCAGAGACGGAATACTCCTCAACTGAGTACCCCACTACTAACATCGTGAAACCCTGCTCCTTTGCCTGTTGTGCTCCTTCACGAGACAAAGGCAAAGGCTCAGGTTTACCTTCCATCCGCTTAGAAAGTAGTACCCGGCGGTCTTCCTCACTCGTCTCAAGCTCAGAAGAAGCACCAACATAATTAACAGCAGCCATAGCGGCACCGGACGGAGAATGGGCGAAACACTGTCCCACATAACCAGGGCGGTACACTGGCCCCATCGAAGAGCTCAAGGGATATTTCAGCCCGGCCGAAGCGTAATCCCACCGACTATCAGCAGGAACTTCCGCGCTAAAGGCTTTATCTCCATTCAGCGGAATTTCTTCACACACAGCACGTCCATCTGAATGAAGACGAACCGCCCCCGCAGACGAACCCGACGTAGGTGCGGCAGAACCCGACATCACAGGATCCGCACTCACCCCACCCGCTGCACCAGAAGAACCACTCTGATTATTTGAAGAAGAACACTTCGAAAAAAGCAGAAGCAAGAGAATAAACGCAACAATTCCCAAAAACAGCCATGAAGCCTGCCGCTTGCGCCGCTCAGAGAACCAGTGGACCTTAGCCATCTATATCCCTCCCTGCACTAACAAATTGTGCCGCGGCTAACAAATACCCCGGCAATAGCTGTCGCCATAGCGACAAAAACACAGCCGCCAACCCAGAACAAGATTTTTTCTATAAGCCTCATAGGACCGTTATGCTGATAAGAAAACCACATACCCACGCCGATAATGATCAAACCAACAACGGCGAGACCACCAGCAAACCATTGGAACCAGCCAATAAAGGTATCCATGTCATCGCACATCTCTTTAGGAGCCTTCTTCATCTCCGCATGAGCAGCAGACATCATCAGTGGAGAAGCCAGCACCGCCAACGCGGCACCATATCCAACATGCCGAAGACGATTCATAATATTCTTAGTCATCCGACCTACACTTTTTCCTTTCCGACCGCACCCAGCTCAAGCGCAGTACTAACCTTTGAAACTGCACGCGCCACCGGTTTACTCAACCGAATCTCATCCGTGATTCGATCCAACCCAACAGCACGCAAATCCTTGACCCAAGGCACCTGAACCAGCCGATGAGAAGAGCCCAGGATCTTCAACCGATGCTGCACAGAACGAATCACTGCACCCGGCGCATCAGGAACCACCACAACAGCAGCTATTCGTACCTGACCCCGAGACGCAGCAATAACGTCAAAACAAGCAGCAACAGAAGATTCCGTAGACCTGCACACCAATACCACCGGCACACCGGAAGAAGCAGCCTGCACTACGGCCTCAAGTGTGAAGACCTCTATAAGCCCCAAAAGATGCGCCCATGTTGAAGCACCCGCTACCGGCGACACACCAAAAACCACCGGAGCCCTGTTCACAGGGTCACCAAAAGTACCACCCGGCGGTCCCGACACAACCGCATCAACATAAGGCGGTAAAGTGCCTACAGGAGCAGGCAGCTGCACAGCTGCCGGATTAGGATCTATTGCCGCAGCAGACGGAGACTCCACCAAAGCCTGCGGAAAAACATCTTCTCCAGAAGTAGACTGCGGTCGGTCAAAGCCGTACACAGTCTGTACATACCCAGCAGGCGGCGATGCTTCAGGTGCCTCACTCATAAACCCTCCTTCCGAAATCACGACTAAATTAACGGGTCAAACAAACCCCACCCGCCTACAGACAGCGGGTGGGGTGCTCACACTATGTATTACGGGTGGGGTGGGGGTAAACGCGGCACCACACACAAAAAACTATTCTCAGAAACCAACAAACATCACTTACGCTTCAACCCAAAACACGAAAGAACCCAGGCTCCAAGTTGCTCCCCGGTCTTCTCAGGGTCAGGCAAAACCGTCCGTATGAAAGCCTCCACGAGTTTCTCTATCCAAGACGAAAATGCTTTACCTACAGCTCCAGCAATAAACCGAATTAGCCTCCAAAGAAGCTGCACAAGAATGAAGAAGACCAAGAACCAAACAAGAAGATGGGGCTCTACCCCTGGAAAATATGAATATGTCATGGGCTTCTAACTCGCCACGATCCAGAACAAATTTTTTGACGTGACATCATCACGACGTCACAGCATTGTGACGTTACATAAAAGAAAGGACACGTTAAAAGAAGGGTGAGAAGACCATCAGTGGTCTTCTCACCCTTCTCTTCTATACCGTTCTCGTCCTTCTATCTCGTGTGTTATTCATACGATAAAAAGCAGTAACGCGATCTAACCTTCATTCGTTATGGAAGACACCTTCCATTCCAAAAAACCAGCCCGCAGGAGCAACCGCTTCACACCCCACACCAGACCGTAAAGTAACATGCCAATTCCTAACATAGATAAGAAAAAGAAAAGAATCATCAACAGTAAGTATGGCCAAAACGACACATAATGCCCATCATGGAATCCCGCATTCTGAAGAACCCAATCCACGAAGGCAGGTGCAGCCCAAGAAATCACGATGAAATACGTAAGGACGAAGAAACCACCAAATAAAATTAGAAAATAAGTTACCTCATACAGAGCGGCTACCCACCACTTCTTTGATACCACACCAAGATACCTGTTCTTCTTCTGTCCACCACCCCCTGGAACTGTTGAAGAAGAAACTAAGGTGTCTAATTTATCGATATTTATTATGCCTATGATGCACAAAATAAAAATGCCTACAAGAACAAGAAAATCAACTAGCATACCCGTCAACATGATTTGTCCTCTCAGTCCTTCAGGTTTATCGCATGAGCATAAATAAGATAAAAAGTATAGTCATAGCAACAAACTCTATCAGAGCAAAAATAGCTAGCCACGGAGTACCCTTTTTAATCTTCATAGCAAAGCCGTTATCGGAGTATATGAGTTCCACGGGGCGTTTACTTTCTAACCATAATCCGATCATGAAAATTATGATAAAAGTAAAAATTAGTATAATGCCTTGTAGGATTTGAATCGTCTCACGTATTTCTTCCATCGTTTCTTCCTTTCAGAATGTAGGGCTACTATTTTTTAGCCCCGTCAGGAACCATATTGGGATTAATCGTGACAATAACGGAATTCTTAGGAACATGCACCACTGCTGGAGTCTCACGGTCGAATTGCCATTCACCGGGCGTATCATCTGGATGTTTACCGCATTTCTCAGCCGGTAAAGGATCACGGAAAGGCTCGTGGCGAGCATCGTAGCATAACGATGGGTCTTTCTGAATGTCTTCATACGTCGGCTTACGATGTTTAGTAGTCTCGATCTCAACTGTTGCCGCTGCATTAGGCTCCAAATCATCACGTAGACGCACATCATCCCTGGGGATCAGCCGATCAATAATGTCACCATTCTCAGCCCGGTATCGAAGATAGATATATGTCACAGGCTTTCCTTCACTACTTCCCTGGACATAGCCAACATTTCCAAGAATGCTTCCGCCTGTGCGACCTTCAAAGCTGCTAGATTCTACCTGCTCTTTAGACAACTGAAGACTAAGCAAATCTGTAGTCTGAACCGTCTTCTCAACAACACGATCATCAAGTTTTGCTCGGGTAGCATTCGCATCTATAATTACCGCGGGGATAATCATAAAAATAAGTGCAATAACCCCAATAAATATTCCTATTTGCCTCTTAGCCTTATTTTCATACATAATTTATGCTTCCTCTTCAGCAATAGCGAGGGTACCGGTTTCTACGACCGACCGGGCGATCGACAAAAGCTTTTTAGTCCTAGCCGCATGCTTCTTAGCCAAATTACGACTAAGACCCGTCAGCTCCATCAACCGATCTATCGAAAGCGCCGCAACAGACCCAACCTCAGCAAGAGCTTCCAAATAAGACAACGACCCAGCATCAGAAGGAAGACACGCCGCCAACGTCGCCACCGAAGCAGACTCACCAATGCCGTGCTCCTGACGCCATTCATACTCCAGAAGAGCACGAGCAATCACACGACCAATACGATGCACCCGAGCACGGGAATCCTGAGCTGCCCGAGGGGAAATACCCCACGTCTCAGCAGCTTTCACAGCATTACCATCAAACCAGAGCGCAATCTCAACCGCACGAAAATAATCTGTCGTCTCAGCCGCCGCCTTCAAAAGCTGCAATACCGCAGCAGCAGATTCAACATCTCCCACCGCCGCAGAAACACTATTCTCCGGGACAACAGACATAAGCTCTTCCGCCATGTCACAACGGTGAGACAAATGATCAAAGACCGTGCTCTTAGCAATAATCCACACCCATGCCCCGATCGTCCCCCGAGAAGAATCGTACTTATGCCGACGCTCGCAAAGCCTCAAAAACGCTTCTTGATGTACATCATCAAGATCAGCCAATAAATGGAATTGGGCAAGAATCGTAGCAATCCACGGACGTACAGATTCCCATGCTGCTAGCACTTCCTCATCCCATACCAGACCTTCGTCTGAGGCAATGGGGGAAGATTTAACCTGAGAATTAGCTGATTCAGCTAGATTCCGTACGCACGTGCCTGATACCCTAGTATCAGCGGCGTGGGCGTTGTTTTGGAATCGGTTGGTAGCTGTTTTCATGTTTCGTTCACGCCGTCCTTTCATGTCCAAAACCAGCAAGCTCCTTGTCGCTGGCGGCGTTATGTGTAAAAATTTCCTGGTTATCCGCGAAGAAGCGGAAAAGATCATTGTTAGTCGGGGCAACACCCGAATTTAGAGCAGCCGTAATGTGCTTACCGAAGTCTTGCACGGACACAGAATCGATTGCATACCCAGCACGACGTAAGGACACCTCCAAAGTTTCCACATCAATCTGTGTGAGGCTCTTTTTCCAGACCAACTCATAATGCAGGTCATCAAGTTCTGCCGCCCGGTCTTCCGCGATGCAGCGCTTGCACTCACCGGTAGCTGACAGATAACACCGGTGCTGACGACACACAGCACCAGAGCCAGCACTGTTCAAAGACTTTTCCTCAGCTTTGGAAACAAGCTCATACCAATCATTTTTCAGCGCAGTTGTCACGAAGCCATTCGGAGAATGCACCGGTCCTAATGCACGCTTCAGCACAATATCAATCATGACAATCAGCTGATTATCGGATGTCTGCTTAGCAGGGATACCTGCATGAACGAGGTTTGAACGTACCCGTGAAATATCTACACCACGGTGACATACACTGGGCAAATACTCCTGCCTAGCGGCCACTGAACCTTCCATCCGCGCAGGGTTAGCCGATGGAGCTTCCACGGTTCCGTCTGGCGTAAGCTGTGAAACATTCTCAGGATTGGTAGCCGATTCTAGAGGTTTTGAATTCTCATTCTTTGTCCATCCGTCAGTCGATCCATCAGAGTTTTCCACAGACCCACTACTTTTAACAGACTGACTGATAGATGAATCTTTAATCTTTAAGTTAATCTGCGCGCGCGCGTTCCTATTAACGCGCGATCCCCCCTCTGAGGAGTAAAACCTACCTTGGTCCCCAGTAAAACCTACCTGGCTCGACCAAGGTAGGTTTTTCAGACCAGGCGATTTAGGCATGTTATCCACAGATTCAGAGCCAGGTAGGTTTTCTAGACCTTGATCATTTACTGAGTTTTCCACAGCCTGAGTAGGACTCGAAAAGCCAGGTAGGTTTTTCAGACCAGGTCCCGAATGCATATCAATATAGTGTTGATGAGCACCCTTCAAAAACAGTGGAGACTTCATCAACTCGTCCAGTGACATCCCGGTTTGCTTCATCACCTCTTCAGCCTCCTCAAAAGAAATTTTCTGAGTATCCCATTTCTCAAGATTGAGATAAATAATGTCAGTCATCCGAGCCTTAGTTACAGGATTATGCCGCTGCTCAGTACGGATATACCCACGATCTTTGAGGTACTTAAAATTAGCTTTAACAGAGCTAAGAGGCATCGGAGCAACCTTGTATTGAAGCTTTTTCTGACCTACAAAGGTAACCCCGTCATCATTGCACCAATCAGCAATAGCCTCTAGAAGGCGTTGGGCACCATCTCGACCCACAACGTGCTTATCTGCCCAGGTAGAACATTTCCGTGACATAAAAACTAAATCCTCTAAAACCTTTACTTCTAAGCTGCTGCTAGAGCTGTCCACGTAGCTGCATGTGTTAGTTCTTCTGGCGCGACCTGCAATCCCCAACCCTGCAAAAGGATCACATACCGATACATGCGTGCTTGCAAAATCTGCTCAGGTTCTCCCTCTGTAAAAGTTGGGAGATCTTTCTCTTGCTCAAAAGTCGCAAGAATCTGAGACAGTTGCCTCTGTGTCTTTAATTTTTCTACCGCCGCCGCCAACGGGCTGCCGTCTGTCTTCTTCGGGAAGAAATACGCAACCCCCGCATTCGCAGAGGAAATCTGGGAAAGCCTAGTATCCATTTTCATTTCTTTTTTCCCTCCTGTTTTTGGAAGAGAACTAGGACATCTAGCCCAAGGTAGTCAGCTGCTTTCTCTAGCTCGGAGATTCGCAGCTCTGGCTTCATTCGCATACGTGCACCCATAGATACGGGAGTGATGCCAAGAACTTTGGCCATCTCGGCTTGAGAGATGCTTCCGCGCGCCATCTCAGCCTTCAAGTTTGAAGTGACGGTTTCTATATAGCTCATATCTGTAGAATATCAGAAATACTTATATTTTTCTCGTATTTCTCAAAAATTTTCTATAGATGTACGTGTAAAGTTAATATCTATCAGATTTATTGATATGCTAATCCCATGAGTAATACTGCAACTTATACTGCAACAGAAGCCGTAGCCCGCGAGATTCGGGGGCTACTTGCGAAAGC